>WNFV01000102.1_pt1 | contig 275909 bp, 213 predicted proteins | sample 5400101 | NCBI WGS metagenome assembly WNFV01 (sample SAMN13153361, study PRJNA577476) | soil metagenome | isolation source: 115 cm soil or saprolite under grassland replicate 1 | place: USA:California | collected 2016-06-15 | reverse complement strand
CGTTGCTCCATGGGCGACGTCTCGCGCCACGGCATCGAGGCACCTCCGGCGGTCCTGGCGGCCCCGGCCTGTGGCGAAAAGTGTTACCCATGTCGCTGGACTGAAGTGTTACCTATGTCCCCGGACCGAACCCGTGGTCGCGGGTCCGTCCTTGGTCCCACGTCCATCCTTGGTCCCAGGTCCGTCCTTGGTCCATGGTCGGTGGTTCGTTCGGCTGCGTGAAGGGACCGGGGACGAGGCACCAGAGGACGGACCAAGGACGAAGCGCCAGGCACCAAGGACTGTCAGAGTCCAAATCGATCCAACAGGTACTTCCCTCGGCTGATCACCTGCTCGTTCTCGATCCATACGTCGCACGCGCGTGTGAGCACATCGATGTGCGTCCGCGATTTCCAGGGTGCACCTGTCTGGCTGCCGTATGGATCGCCGAAGGCGAGATGTACGCCGGGGATCTTCTCGTCCTGCAGCAGGACGCCGATCATCTCGTCGAGCGCGATGTTGGTGCCGAAGGCGAGCTCGCCCACACGATCGCTGTGTTCGTCGGTGTGACAATAGTCCCAGAACTCGCGCTCGAGATCGGCGCGCGCGCACGTCGCCGCGCGCAACCGTCCCGCCGCGAGCTCGAGGCGCAGCGGCGTCGATCGCAGGTCGCCGTACTTCGAACCGAAGTAGTCGCCGGCGGTACCGTCGCAGACGAACACGCCGTCCACGCGTGCCGGCGTCGTGAACACCTCACCGGCCGGCAGGTTCGACCAGTAACGCCGGTTGATCAGACCGCTGGTTTTCACCCATGCCAGCAACGGATCGAACGTCGCGGTCAGCGCGGTCCCCGTCGGCGATTCGACGCGCAGCCGTCGCGCGTCGCGCATGCGCTCGCACAGACGCTGACTGAGCTCGTCGACGACGCGGTAGTCCGCGCGCATGCCCTGGCGCATGATCTGCGAGGTGACGCCCACCATGTGCGCGTAGCGGATGCCGCGCCGCTCCACCACGGAGACGATTTCCATCCGGGCGCCGAGCTCGCCCTGCCGCGGCTGAATGCACAGAATGCCGGCGTCCGCGCGCTCGAGCGCTTCGAGGACCGCCGCCGGCGCCGCCGACAATGGCCGGCCGGCCACGTCCTCGATCAGCACGCCGTCCCATGGCGCACCGACCTCGTCGAGCGCGGCAGCGATGCTGGCCGCGACCTCGCCGCTCGCTTCATCGGCGATCAACGCCACCTGTTCGTCCGGCCGAATCCCCAGACACACTTCGACGGCGTTGCGCGCACCGGGAGCGAGGTCCGCCGACGAGTGTCCGAAGATCATTCGTTTCATTGTACCTGGTCAGCTTTCAGCTATCAGCTGTTAGCGACCGGCCATCGGCTTTCAGCTGTCAGTTTTCAGCTGGAACGTTCTCTGCAAAGCACGACCTCATAGCCGAGAGCAGCTGAACGCTTCATGTCTTTTGAATAACAAATGCCGGTACCTGCCCACCGCCCGACGTCACATTCGCCAGTCCGGTCGCGCTCAGCCGAGTGAGAAACCCGGCCATGCGGCCGCGGAATACGTACGGCGCGAAATCGACCAGCATGTCGCGCATCGTCAGGCCGCCGCCCTCGCAGACTGGAAACATCTCGCGTCGCACCACAATCCGCTCCTGCGCGACCCAACCGCGATCCCGCTCGCGTACTGCCCGCTCGATGGCTTCATCCCACTCCTTTTCGTTCGCCTCCCAGCCGAGCGTCACGCCGGTGCCACCGTATTCATCGTTTGGTTTGATGACGAACCGCTCGCGCTGAGCGCGCAGGTACGGCAGCAGGTCGATCGACCGGCCGTCGCGCGTCGCACGCCGCTCTTCGACGAGGACGGTCCAGGGAATATGGCGGCGGATGACGTCCTGTTCGTCGCCGTTGAAGAGCTCCGCGTGCCGATCGTCGGTGAGCACGGCGAAGAACGCCTTCTTGTGCGGAATTTTGCAGCGCAGGGTATTGGCGACGCACACCGCGCGTTGGGTATACGCATCGATGAGCGGACGGCACTCGGTTTCGCGCGCCACGATGTCGTTGATCAGGACGCGGCGGTACACGAGGTCGATGGCGGCGCCGCCGCCGACCAAACGGCCGCGCTCGAACGTCAGGTCTCTCGGATCGCAGATAACCGTCGGCACACCGAGGGCGACGAACGCGTCACGGAGCAGCTCGAACTCGCTGAACGTCGGCACTTCACGCCAGTCGACGATGGCCATGCGTGGCGGGGCCGCGGTACCGCCCCACTCGCGATAACTGTCGACCAGCGCCTCCAGCAGACGCTCGACCGGCGTGTACATCCGCGCGGCGTAATGCTCGCGAAAGCGCGCCATCACGGGCTCTCGATCGAACAGCTCCGCGAGACCCTGACTGTAGCCGGCGCCCGCAGGCGATTCGGCGTTGTATTCGGCGAACTGCAGCGACTCCTGGAGGATGAACGCGTCCGCCCGCGCAGCCGTGCTCGTCGTTTGGTACCCCGGTTCGATGCGGGCGAGGCTAATCTCGGCCTCGCTGAGCCCGAGCTGGGCCAGCAGATCCGGCGTCGTGCACGCCAACTGAGCTACGCGTTCTCCGAGCGTCCACAGCGTTTCGACCACGCCGCGCATCCGCGCTTCGTCGCGGAGATCGAGGAAGAAGGGCCGCAGAAACGGACACAGCACACGGTCGCCGAACCGCAGCCGGCGCGCGCGCATCTGGCCCGCGAGCGAGGCGCACAGCTGCCCCGCGTCAACGGCGCGCAGCAGGGAGTCCCAATGCTCGATCGGGTTCACGGTTCAGATCGGCGAAGCGGAACCCAGGCCGACCATCTGGGACCATCGAGGCCACGACTGCTGCGGCGTTCCGTTCAGCGCTCGATCGATCACGAGCTCCGCCATCCGCTGCACCACCATGTCGAAATAGTGAGGTGTGATACGGTCGCGCTCGAAGTCGGGCGCCGGATTGAGGAAATCGATCGCATATGGCACGCCGTCCTGTACCGCGAACTCGATCGTGTTCATTTCGTAGCCGAGCGCCGCGTTCAGCGTCTGCGCGTCGCGCACCACGCGGGCGCCGAGCTCCGGCGACAGGTACGCGTGGTCGACGAGGTACCGTCGCTGATGCGGGTCGTACGCGACCGGCACGATGTCGGTCTTGCCGAAAGTGAAGCAGCGGACGTACCGATCGAAGTGGATGAACTGCTGCAGCGTCATGCAGTACGGACCGGTTCCGTCGTACGCAGCAATCAGCTCGGCGCGATCGTGAACTTTGTACACGTGCTTCCACCCGCCGCCCGAGTACGGCTTCAGAATCGCCGGACGTCCCACATAGTCGAGCAAACCGTCCCAGTCGATCGGGTAGCCGAGATTGTGCAGCGACTCCGCGGTCAGATCGACGTCGGCCGGGTACGACTTCTGCGGCAGCACCACCGTCTTCGGGACGGCAACGCCGAGCCGCCGCGCCACGGAATAGTTGAAGAACTTGTCGTCGGCCGTCCACCAGAAGGGGTTGTTGATCACGTAGGTGCCCTCGAGGACCGCGTGCTTCAGATACGCGCGGTAATACTCGACCTCGTGGGAGATGCGATCGACGATCACCCGGTACCCGGAGGGCTCGCCGATCGTGGTGCCGGTGAGCTTCGGAAAGTCCGCGGTGATGCCGTGCGAACGCCCCAGCGTGTTCACGCGCTCGAGAAAGGCGGGCGGAAAGGCGTACTCGCGGCCGCACAATAAGCCGACCTTAGAAGGCATCAGTCACCAGTCATCAGTCGGAAGTCGTCCGCCGCCGTCTACACCCGATACGTCCGCGCGGACTGTTCGACACCGTTGCGCGTTTCGTCGACGAGCGATCGCACGACGGCGCGCAGATCGCCGGTGTCGCGGTACACCTGCAACTGCCGTTCGGCGCTCGTCCCTTCCGCGATGATCTTGTGCACGTACTCCACTTCCCGCCGGCTGCCCAGGTCGTCCACCACATCGTCGATGAACTCGAGCAGCTCCACGGCAAGGTCGCGCATCGGCACTTCCGCGCGCTTGCCGAAGTCGATGAGCTTGCCGTCGATGCCCCACCGCGCGGCGCGCCACTTGTTCTCTTCGATGAGGGCCCGGTGATAGCAGCGGAACCCGAGGTTCCGCTCGCGAAGCCGGTACAGCTTGACGACAATGGCCTGCGCCAGCGCGGCAATCGCGATCGAGGCCCGCGGCGCCGTCGGCACGTCACAAATGCGGAATTCGAGGGTGCCGAACGTCGGATGCGGCCGCAGGTCCCACCAGATCTTCTTGCCGTTGTCGATCGAGTGCAGCTGCACGAGCAGATCCACGTACGCCTCGTACGCCGTCCACGACTCGAAGTGCTCCGGAATGCCGGTGCGGGGAAAGCGCCTGAAGACCGTCGTCCGGAACGATTTCAACCCCGTATCGCGGCCCATCCAGAACGGCGAGCTCGTCGACAACGCGAGCAGGTGCGGCAGGAAGTATCGCGCCTCGTTCATCAAATCGATCATGGTCGACCGATCGGGCACGGCAACATGCACGTGGAGGCCGAAGATGAGCAGCGACCGCGCGAGCTGCTGGAGCTCCTCGACGATGTTCTGGTAGCGCTCGCCGGGCGAGAGGACCTGGTCCATCCAGCTCGAGAACGGATGCGTGCCCGCCGCCGAGATGCGCAACCCGACCCGCTCTGCGGCGTCGGACAGATCCCGCCGCGTCCGAACGATCTCCTCGGCCAGCTCCTCCACCGTCGCGCAGATCTTCGTGCCGACTTCGACAATCGACTGGTGCATCTCGCGCTTGATGTGGTCGCCGAACGCGGACGCGCTCGACGCGAGCAGCTCGGACACGTGGGATCGCAGCTCCCACGTCGTCGGATCGACGATCTGGAACTCTTCCTCGACGCCGACGGTGAAGGCGTGTGCCATCGGCCGTTATCATAGCGCCGACGCCCTGAGAGTAGAATGAGGCCGTTGCGATCGCTCCCTCTCCGACTGCTGCTGTTCGCAATTCTGGCGTGGTTCACTCTCTCGGCTCTGACGTCCCCGCTTCTCCCGCCCGTCCTGAAACTCATCGTCGGGGCTACGATTGCGCTGAGCTTCGTATCGCCGGTGAGTGGCCTGCTCGCCGTCGCCGTGCTGACGCCGTTCAGCAATCTCCTCACGGTGTCCATGGATCGCGAGATCTTCAGGATGAGCGAAGCCCTCGTGGTGGCGTTTCTGGCGGGCTGGGTGCTGCGTACGCCCGACAATCGGCGAGGACCGCGCATGCCGGCGCACATCGGCTGGCTCGTAGCGCTGACGATCATCGCGTCGATCGGCGCCCAGGCGTGGCGCCTGCATCATGATTATCCTGGCGAATTGTCGCGCGTGGTCGAGCAACTCTCTCGTGTCTACTACCTGACGGGGGATCCCATCGGGTTCATCGCGGGTGCCCGCCTGCTGGAAGGGCTGGCGCTGATGGTCGCCACGGTCGCGCTGTTCCGAAACCGGCCCGCACTGGCCATGTGGCTGCCGGCGGCGCTGGCCATTCCGGCCGCGCTGGCCGCGCTGGCCAGCATTCTGCTCTGGCGCGGCATTGCGCCGGCCGCCGTTCTCGCACGCCATGTGAAAATTGGCTACCGCGTAAGCGCGCACATTCCCGACTTCAACGCGGCGGGCAGTTACTTCGCGTTGATGCTCTGCCTGATGCTCGGCATGGCGATCCGGGTTCGGGGAATTCGCAGCGCCGCCTGGCTCGCCGCCGCCGCTGCCTGCGGCGCTGGTCTGTGGCTGTCAGAATCCCGCTCGGCATTCGGATCGATCGCCGTCGTCGTTCTCTTGTCCGCGATGTGGTTCGTGTCAGTCGACTGGAAGATCGCAACGCGACTCATCGCGCTGACCACGCTGCTGGTCGCGGCGTTGGCTGTCGGCGGCATCCGGGCGCGTCAACTGGAGCGCGATGTCACGTACCGGGGAACAGAACTCCGGCGACAGTTCAATGCGACGAGCCTTCGCATGATCGGCACGCGTCCGTTGTTCGGCGTTGGAGTTGGTCAGTACTATCCCACGTCGCCGCTGTTTCTGAGCCCTCAGCTCGCATGGATCTACGGCCATGAGAACGCTCACAATTACATGCTTCAAGTCGCTGGCGAACTGGGCCTGCTCGGCCTGGGCATTCTCGCGACCTTCGTCGGCGTCCATTTCAGGCGTGTTGGCCGCGCGTTGATGCGCGCGCCGCGCGACGCGCGTCTGCTCGGCGCCATCGCCGGGACGGTCGCCCTGCTCGGCACATCCCTTACCGGACATCCACTCCTCGTCGACGAGGTCGGGTTTCCGTTCTGGATCGTGTTCGGCCTGACCGTCGCGCTTGCTGAGTCGACGCTTCTGAATGCAGTGCGCGGACGGGCAATGCCACACGCGGCGCATCGCCCGTGGGCAGGCGCCGCATCGGCAGTTGCTGTCGTCGTGATCGCGGCCGCGGTGGCCAGCGCGAGATCGGCGCCCATCGATCCGCCGGCGTCGGCAGCCGTCGATGGGTTCCACGGCTGGGAGACGGACAGCGATGGAGGCCGCTTCCGCTGGTCGCACGAGTACGCCAGCCTGTTCGTACCGGCCGACGTGAGACGACTCCACGTGCCGGTGCGGCTGCCGACCGACCGCCGTCCCATCGCGCCGATGGGCGTCGAAATCGCGGTCGGCGGCGTCCACCAGAGCCGCACGATGGCGGTCGACGCCTGGGGCATGATTGACGTCGTGCTGCCGAGAAGCGCTCCGCCGACGCGGTTCACGCGCGTGGATCTCAAGGTCGACCAGACATGGCAGCCGGCGTTGTTCATTCCCGGCAACTCCGACATGCGGCGTGTCGGCGTGCAAGTGGGCGAATGCGAGCTCGTCCGATGAGAGCGCGATGGCGGATATGGAGCGTCGTGACCGGCGTGTGCCTCGCGGCGGTGTACTCGCTGACGCCGCTGACGATCTGCGTGGTGGCCGCCGCTGCCGCGACTCTCCCGCTCTTTGCCAAAGGGCTTCCCGGGCCCGAACGCCGCTGGCTCACGGCCATCGTCGCGGCGGCGCTTGTTGCGCGTCTGCTGGCGATCGGTGTCGTCTTCGCGCGCAATCTGCCGACTCACGACGACCAGTTCGCGGGCGCGACGTCGGGAGACGAGGCGTACACGATGGGGCGCGCCTTGCGCACACGTGACATCGTGCGCGGTTCGACGACGAATAACTACGATTTCTTCATCGCGTTCGACGAATACGGCCGCAACAGCTACGTTGCGGCGTTGACCGCGGCGCAGGTGATCTTCGGTCCCACGCCGTATTCCCTCCGCCTGCTCAATACGCTGTTGTTCACCGTCGGCGCGCTCCTGCTGTTCCGCCTGAGCCGCGACGCGTTCGGTGTGCTGCCCGCATTCGGAGGGCTCATCGTGGTCCTCTTCTGGCCGACGCTTTTCGTCTGGTCGATGTCGCTGCTGAAGGAATCGCTGTACTTCCTTCTGGGAGTCGCGGTGCTGACCGCGGCCATCAGCGTCGTGCGACGGCCACGGTGGCGGTCGCGGGCCGTCAGCGTTGTCATTCTGGCTGCGACCGCGGCGTCAGCACAGGACCTGCGGCCTCAGGCCCTGATGCTCATCGCCTCGGGCCTCGCCGCCGGTTACGTCGCGTACGTGGTGACTGCCTCGAAGAGAACGTTCGCGATCGCCATGGTGGCCGGCGCGGTGGCACTGACGATTGCGTTTTCCCGGCCTGCCGTCGAGGCGCGCGTCATGCGCGGGCTCGAAGCGGCGGCCAAGACGCACGCGGGACATGTATTCACCGTCGGCCACGACTACCGGCTGCTGGACGACGGTTTTTACGTGAATCCGCAGACGCCTGCCAGCTCGACGCTCACGCTGAGACGCGACGAGGCTGCCCGCTTCGTCATTCGCGCGTTGAGCAGCTTCGTGGTCGTCCCGGCGCCGTGGCAGTTGCAATCGCTGCGCGAGGTTGCGTACCTGCCGGAGCAGCTGGCGTGGTACGCGCTCGTGGTGTTCCTTCCGGTCGGAATCGTTGCGGCGTATCGGCGAGACAGGCTCCTCACGTGTATGCTCGTCGGGTACGTGGCGCCCACGGCGGCAGCGCTGGCGCTCACCAACGGCAACGTCGGGACGCTGTTGCGGTTGCGCGGGCTCGTCATCCCGTACCTCGCGTGGGTGGCGGGCGTCGGGTTCTGCGCGGCGCTCGGAACGCTCAGACAGAAGAACAAGATGCGGTTGATCGACGACGACGGCCGGTTGTTCGGCCGCCTGAACCTGTTCGACGCGGCGATCGTGGCGTTCGTGATCGTGTTGATCCCGGCCGCGTACGGCACCTTCTTGCTCTTTCGCACACCCGTGCCGCGGATTGTGTCGGTCACACGCGTTCCGATCACGCGGGAAGAGCGACGCGTCGCCGGCGGCAATCTCCTGTCCGCCAAACTGAAAGTGCGCGGCAGCGGACTCCGGCCCAGATTGCGGGCGTCGATCGACAGCACGCCGGCGCTCGGCTTCGTTTTCGAGGATCCGAATTCGGCCGACGTGCTCGTCGGTGAGGTTCCATCCGGAACACACGACCTGATTCTGTACGACGGCGTAGAGGAAGTGGCGCGGCTGGCGAAGTCGGTGACCATCGAAAGCGTTGCGCCGCCGCGCGTCGCCGTCGTCGGCACGCTGATGCATCTCGACAAATCGCGAGCGGAGGCGCTGGTTCCTGGTGCGCTCGCTTCCGACAGCCAAGCTGTGATCGTCAAGCTCGGTGCCGTTCAGGCCGAGCCCGGCGACCGATGGCAGCGGCGTGCGGAGATCCTGCTTCAATGCGATCCGGACCCGAACGAGGAGGGTTGCGCGGTTCTGGGAGTGCTGCTGGCGTCGACGCCACCGCCGACGCTCAAGCTCGCTGGACCTTCAGACTCGCGTCTGTCGTTTGCGGTGCACGAGGTCTTTGCGGCCGCTCCGGCCACGATGGTGGAGAGCCGTATTCGCGTCGTGGCTGTGCCTGAGCTGTTGGATCTGATCCGGGCAGGCGATCGCGACGACTGTCTCGACGAACGCGCCGCGACCCTCGTCCGCGTCGGCAGCCGGCGCGCCGTAGCGGGAGCGACTGAGATGGATGTGACGTTACGGTTGGGAGTGGATCAGTCGGCGGAGGGACCGCGTTACCGGGGCCGGCTGTTCAAGGCGGGCGCGCCGTTCACATTGTCGACGGAACGGTACGTGGTCGAGGGGACCGTGCTCGAGGCCGGCGATCGCCGCGAGGGCGTTTCGAAATGAACACGCTTGCGGGGAAGGACGAGGCGCTCGAGCGCGCAGAACAGATCGTCGGTCGAAGCGTCGTCGCCGCGCTGGCGGCCACGGCGGTAGCGCGCGTTGCAGTGAGCTTCCACAGGTCGCGGTTGATGACGCTCGCGCGAGAGTCCGGGAACGGCTTCGAACGGCTGCCGGTCGCCGAACGGGTTCGATGCGCGCTGTCGACCATCGCGGTCGCGCTGGCGGGACACGTGATCATCGCGGCGATGTTGCCAGCGCCGGCGAGGCCGACGGTGGCGCTGTCGGCGGTCGCGCTCCTTGGCGCCATTCTGGCAGCACGTGCAGCCAGCGTTCGAAGCAGATGAGGCTCCACAGCTGTTGGCCAACGTTTGCCTCGCCCGACAGGTGGCGCCGAACCAGACGTTCCACGAACGCACCCGACAGCATGTCCCGATAGCGGGCATTCGGCGCAAGCAGCAGGTCGCGCATGGAGTCGCGCAGATGGCCGCGGAACCACGCGCCGAGCGGCACACCAAAACCCATCTTTCCGCGACGCTCGATTTCCGGCGGCAGCAGATCTGCAAAGGCGTCACGGAGAATCGCTTTCGTCCGCCTGCCATCCAGCTTGAAGTTGTCGGGCAGCGCCGCCACGTACTCGATCAGCTCGCGATCGAGAAACGGCGACCGCGCTTCGAGCGAATTCGCCATGGTGCAGCGATCCGTTTTCACGAGCAGGTCGTCCGGCAGGTACGACGTGAAGTTGGCATGAAGAAGCCGGCTCAGCGTCGACCGCCCGTCCATCCGTTCACGTTCCCCGCCAAGGTACTGCAGCTTGTCGAGAGGATGAAGGGTCGCGACGAGCTCGGGCCGCAGCAACGCGGGCAGCTCCTCGAAGAACAACGCGTTCCACATCGTGATCCGCTCGTCGAACGGCGCACCCATGGCATTGAAAAACCGCTGCGCCTCCGCGAGCCAATGGCGCTCGTGTGACGGCGTCGGCAGCGACGACAGGAGCGCTCGGCCGGCAACCGCCACAAAGCGCGGAATCCGTTCGGACTGGACCGCCGCCCAGAACCGTCGATAGCCGGCGAACACCTCGTCGCCGCCATCGCCGGTGAGCACGACTGTCACGTGGTCCCGCGCGAGCTTCGAGACGATGTAGGTGGGGACGGCAGACGAGTCACCGAAAGGTCCGTCGTGGTGCCAGATCAGCGTGTCGATCAGATCGAAGTCGGATGGCGAAACACGAAACTCCGTATGCTCGGTGTTGAAGCGCCTCGCGGCAAGCCGGGCGAATGCGGTCTCGTCGTACGCCGCGTCTCCCTCGAACCCGATGCTGAATGTCTTGACCGGCTCGGCCATCGCGCGGCTCATCAGCCCCACGACAATCGTGGAGTCGATGCCGCCGCTCAGGAACGCGCCGAGCGGCACGTCGCTCACCAGCCGACGCTCGACGGCGCGGGTCGTTCTCTGCCGAACGCCTTCTACCGCATCCTGCGTGCCGATCGGGCGGACATCCGAGGCGCGCGGGAATTCGATCGACCAGTACCGTCGTGAGCTCACCCTGCCGTCGGGCTCCACAGTCATGACGGTGGCGGGCGGAACCTGCCGCACGTTCCTGTAGAACGTCGCCGGGCCGGGAACGTAGCCGTGAATGAAGTAGTAGGGCACGGCTTCTAGATCGACGTCCATCGTGACGTCCGGATGCCCGAAGAACGACTTCATCTCGGACGCGAACACGAACACCCTGTCGGATCGGAAATGGAACAGCGGCTTTTTACCGGCTCTGTCCCGCGCGAGCGTGAGACGCTGCGCGCGTTCGTCCCAGATGGCGATTGCGAACATGCCGTCGAGATCGCCGATGCAATCCGCGCCCTTCTCTTCGTACAAGTGAACGATCGTTTCGGTATCACTCTGGGAGCGGAACCGATGGCCGCGCGCGACGAGCCCCTCGCGCAACTCCTGGAAGTTGTAGATCTCCCCGTTGAACACGACCCACACCGAGCCGTTCTCGTTCGCCATCGGCTGGCTGGCGTTCGCGGTGAGATCGATGATTCGCAGGCGCCGGAACCCGAGGCCGCCGGACGCGGCGCCCGCCACGTACACACCGTCGCTGTCGGGGCCGCGGTGGACCAACTGGTCGCGCATCGCCACCAACCGCGCCTCCGATACGGGCGCGCCGTCGAATCTCAGCTCACCGCAGATGCCGCACATGAGAGAAGTCGTCCCGTTACACGAGACTTGCGCAGGACAACAGCAGGTCCTGAAACCAGATCGTCCATTCGGCCGTCCATCGGTTCGCTGCGGCCGCCGGGCTGCCAACGAGCCGTTGGCTGTTGTTCGTCGAGTTCGTGTCGAGAGCGAGCATGTCATCCGGATCGATGCGCGCGGCCACGGCCTCGGCGCGGCTCACATACGTGAATGCTTTCGACGCGGCACGGCCGTCCCAGGTATCGCTCGTTTTCGTGCCGTCCGCGAACGTGACGAGGACGGCGATCGCGCGCCCCGATTCGTATTCGCCGACAGGTTCCCGGCTGCTGCCGGTGAATGCCGCACCGTGACGGCGCGCCACGACCCTCGTTCGAAAACATGGCCGAAATGCGCAATCCGTCGCTGGAGTGCTGTTCAGGTCCGTCATCGCGTAATCGAAGTGATCCGCGCGGTCGAAGACGGCGTTGGCAAACCACTCGAGACTCTGCCCGGCCGCGTCTCCGAGCACCCTGAAAAACTGGTCACGCGTCATCGGAACTGGCCCCGCGTTCGCGACGACCACAGCCAGCGACCGCTGCAGCGCCGGCCACCCGAGGTACCGTTCGAGCGTCAGGAAGGCCCTTCCGGCTCGAGTGCGCTCCGCGCTCTTTCGATCCAGCAGGACGCGGCGAAATGTCCACGGCACGAAACCGCCGAAGAATCGCGCTTCGAGCATCGAATATGCCGGGGCTCCATGCCGATCCGCAAACAGCTGCTGAATGGCGAGGCCTTGCGAGTACTCGACCAGGCCGTCGAGCAGCGGCTCGTCGTCGACGACCTGCCGCCACCACTGCTGCGCAATGCCGCGCGCGACTGAAACCTCCGGCGAGAGCGAGCCGGACATGACGAGCCAGCGGCTCTCGATGGTGATCAGACCCGCATAGGCCCGGCCGCCGAGGCCGCTCCGCCGCGGCACGTCGACGATGGTGAGACCCGCGTACGGATACGGCCCAAACGACTGCGTGTAGTAGCGCAACGTATGCGACGCGGCGTCCAGCAGTCGCCGATTCTGGACCGCGTGCTCGGGCTGAAGCAGCAGCCGCACATCGATTCCACCGCGGCGTCCCTGAAGATCGGCGAGATGCTCGCGCGATTCCACCAGAGGGGCGCGCGGGATCGCGAGTATCGCATCGGGTGGCTCGCGGACCGGCGCCGCCGCCGTGGCGACGGCCATCGCGCAGGCACACGCCACGCGCGAGGCCGCCGGCCGGCGATCGTGCAACATTGATATCCTAATCCCGGTGGGCACTTGAATTGACGTACCCAGCGTGGCGAAACCATTGGCGACAGTGATGCGGACGGACGACGTGGCGTGCTGCGCGCGCCACCTGTCGCAGTGCTCCGGCGGTCCGCGGCGCGTGTTTGCGGATACGTTTCTTGATCAGTCCCCAGGCTGGCTCGATGGGATTCAGGTCGTGCGAATATGGCGGCAGAAACCGCAAGGTCGCGCCTCGCGCCTCAATGAGCTGTCGAACGGTTGGCGACTTATGTGCGTTGAGGTTGTCGAGCAAGACAATGTCTCCGCGACGGAGCCGTGGCGCCAGGCGGCCGCGCACCCACTCCTCGAAGCTCGCGTAGGTGACGCCACGCCAGCACATGCCGAGTGTGAGCCAGCGATCGGCCCGCATCGCCCCGATCAACGTCAAGTTATCACCCCAGTTCATCGGCCGCAGCTCCACGTATTCTGTGCCTCGCTGCACCCACGCATGCGAGCGGCCCATCGCAATATTCACGCCCGCTTCATCGATGGGGACCAAGCGTCTCGGGTCGATCGTTGCGCGCCACGCGCGAAACGCCTCGCGTTTTGCATGAACGTCGGGTCGGTCACACTCACTCGGACGCCGCCGTTTTTTTTAAGGACGTACCCTTCGCGTTTCATCGCCCGTCGAAAGCTCGTGGAGTTCGTCCGCTCCGCGCGGCCGACCCGCCGGTTGTATTCGCGACACAATTCATCGCTCGTGCCGTCGGGTCGCTCGCGCACGACCGCGTGCAGCACGATGATCTCAATGGGGGATTGCCAGCCGCCACCGCGTGGCCGCGGTTCGATCGACTCAGTTGCTCGATACTGCCCCACCCATCGCTGCAGCGTGCGATATCCGACCCCGAACAAGTCAGCGAGCTCGTGGTACCCGCCTTCGCCGGCTTCATACGCGGCCACGGCGCGCCCACGAAACGCCACGTCGTATGGTTTCGCCATGGCGTCAGTAAAGTACAGCTCGAACGTCAATTCAAGTGCCTTCTGGGATTAGTGGACACTCTCGTGATGACGGTTTCGCGTCGCGCGTTTCTGAAGGCAGCCGCGCTGTATGGACTGTCGTATGGCCCGGCCGCGGCGCGAGCGGCGGACACACGCGAAGTTCTTTACAACGGTATCACGCTCGCCGCGCCGTGGCCGCCGCGGAACCGGTCTTTCATCGACACGCCGATCGCGCCGCCCTATCTCGCAGATCTGCCGCAGGTCGTGCCGATCGACCTGGGCCGCCAACTCTTCGTCGACGATTTCCTGATCGAAGAGCGCTCGCTGAACAGGACGTTTCATGCCGCGGAGTACCATCCGTCCAGCCCGGTGCTGCGCCCGGCAACCGCGTGGGAGCGCCACGACGACTCGGCGGAGCGTACACGTACGCGTGCCAATCCGGCCGCCATGGTGTTCAGCGATGGCGTCTTCTACGACCCGCACGATCGGATCTTCAAGATGTGGTACATGGGTGGATACGCACAGAACACGTGTCTCGCCCTCTCGGCCGATGGGATCGCATGGGAGCGGCCGACGCTGGACGTCGTACGCGGCACGAACATCGTGCACCAGGAGCTGCGCGATTCGAACACCGTGTGGCTCGATCTCGACGCGGAGCGCAGCGTGCGATTCAAGATGGCGTCGTTCAACGGCAGCGAGAACGCCCTGCTGTTTTACACGTCGCCGGATGGCATTCATTGGAGCGCCGCCGGCAAGTCCGGACCGACGGGCGACAGAACCACGATGTTCTACAACCCGTTTCGGCGCGTGTGGGTGTTCAGCCTGCGCGGGTTCGAGATGCCCGGATTCACCGGCCGGTTCCGCCGGTACGTCGAGACACCACGCTTTCCACCGGCAAAATGGCGAGCTGACGATCCTGTGCTGTGGGTGGCGGCTGACCGGCTTGATACGCCGCGACGGCAGTACGCCAGTGCATCGCAGCTGTACAACCTCGACTGCGTCGCCTACGAGAGCCTGATGATCGGCCTGTTCACGATCTTCAGGGGCGAAGGGACCGACCGCGAGAAGCCGAACGACGTCTGCGTCGGATTCAGCCGCGACGGCTTTCATTGGTCGCGGCCGTCGCGCGATCCGTTCGTCGGCGTGTCGGAACGCGTCGGCGACTGGAACTGGGCCAACGTGCAGTCCGCCGGCGGTTGTTGCCTGGTGATGGGCGACCGCCTGTTTTTTTACGTCAGCGGACGGCAGGGCCTGCCGGGAACGGATCTGCCCGGCGTGTGCAGCACGGGGCTGGCGACGCTGCGCCGCGACGGCTTCGCGTCGATCAACGACACCGTCTCCCCCGAGAAGCCGATGCGCGTATCGCCGTCGTCCCTGCGCCAGCTGACGACTCGTCCGGTCCGATTCTCCGGGCGTCATCTGTTCGTGAACGCGGACGTCTCGCGCGGCGAACTGCGCGTCGAAGTGCTCGACATTGCGGGCCGCGTGATCGAGCCGTTCTCGCTGTCACGGTCCACCCCCATCAGGGGCATCAATGGGACGCGCCTGCGTGTGACGTGGGCAGGACGGCAGACGCTCGAAGATCTCGCCGCCGAATCGGTCCGCTTCCGTTTCGTCCTGAACGGCGGCCGACTGTATTCCTTCTGGGTCAGCCAATCACCAGGCGGCGCAAGCCGCGGTTATGTGGGGGCGGGAGGTCCAGGATTCTCGCGTGCGATCGATGAATGACGCTCGCGCAGATCCTTGGTCGCCGCCAGCAGCCCGATGAGCACCCACACGTGACGCGTGTTCTCGAACGATCCCGACAGGCTCTGATAAAGAAACCCTGCCGCGAAGGCGCAGGTGAGCCCACTCTGCAGGCGGTCGTATGTGGTCGCTGATGCCCGCAGGTCGGTGCCGCGGAGCAACGCAGCAACCAACGCGACAAACGCCGCAAGGCCAATCACACCGCACTGAACGAGAATGCTGAGCCACGTGTTGTGCGCGTCGGTGAGGAGCTCATAGATCCCCGCCGGATTGACATACCCGATCTCCACCGCCTCGAGACCAAGACCTTTGCCGAACCACGGGTGCGCGCGGAACGCCGCCAGCGAACCGATCCACGTCAACAGTCGCGACGACGGCCGGAGCGCTTGAAGCGACAGCCTCGCACCGGGCCCTGGCGAGGCCGCGATCAGCACCACAAAGCCGACCGCACCGATCGCACTTGCGGCGATTGCCGTCTGCGCAAGACGCGGATGTCGATCCTTCCACGCCGCCCACGTCCCGAACGCCATTCCGATGAGAAGTCCTCCGAATCCGGGGGACAGCGACCACAACGCCGCAAACACCACGCTGGCGCCGAGAATCATTCCGACCTGGCGGCTCATCCACTCGACTCGCCACACCGTGATGACAATCGCGAGACTCGCCGCGAAATACGCGCAATACATGTTCGGGTTCAGAAACAGCGCCATCACGCGCGGAAAGCCGCCCTCGGGGAGGCTGCCATGAATGCTGAGGAGCTGGTTGTGCATCGGGTCCGCCATGCCGGCCGCAAACAGTGCGAGCCCGGCCAGTGCGGCCACGACCGTGATCACGACCCCGGCGATCCACGCCAGCAGCGCGCGCCGGAGCGCGGGAATCGTCCTGACGTGACACAGCACGAGCGTCGTCAAGCCAAACAGGTAGTAATTCCCAGCGAGTTTGATCAGGCTTCGGCTGCGATCGGCGGACATGAGCGCCGACGCAGATACGGCAGCGGCGTACAGCGCCACCCAGCTGAGCGTCCTGGACCGTGGCGGGGGTATGCGGCCCATGGCGATGTCCGCGGCTGCTGCAATGGCCGCCACCACGAAGATGACATCGGCCGGAGGGATCGTGTAGCGGCCGATCTCCATCAGGACTGGGCGCATCACGGGCAGCGACGCGACGAGCACCAGAAACAGGCGCTCGCTGAACGTCACGAGACGACGCTCCACCACGTCAGCCGGCGCGCTGCCTCCGACGCCGAGGTTCGTAGGACCAGCGCAAGCCCGTAGCCTGCCGCCAGCGTCGCGACCAGGCCGAATGTGGAGGGCCACATGAACCCGATTCGCGTCTGGTACGCGACGTAATAGCTGGTCATCGTGCCGACAATGCCCGCAACCAGTGCGGGTCCGCTGGTGACCCGCCGGCTGAACATCGCGAGCAGATAAATCCCGAGCAGCGGACCGGTGAATGCGTTGATCAGCTTGTTCGCAATCTCGAGAAGAGTTCCAATGCGTGACACGTTCGCGGCCAGAATCGTTCCCGCCACGCCGAACGCGACCGTCGCGAGTCGCGACACGCGCAGCTGCGCCGCCGGGTCCACGTTCGTATCGAGTGTGTCGCTTTGCCGGCCCCGCACGAGACGGTGGTAGAAATCGACGACGACGACGGATGTACAGGAGTTGACCGCCGAGTCGATGCTCGAGAGCGATGCGGCCAGGATCGCGGCGATGACCAGGCCCACGGCACCGGGCGGGAACGCGAGCGACATGAAATACGGAAGGATCTTGTCGGACGAGAACTGCTCGGGCAGCGGGTGATGCAGGAAGTACGCGAGCAGCGCCAGACCGACACACGACAACCCGAACATCCACAGCGCGTCGCCCGCCGCGTTGACGATGAACGCGCGCCGCGAATCGTTCAGCGATCTCGTCGTCTGAAACCGCTGGACCATCACCTGATCCGTCGTGTACCCGGCGATGCGGCCCACCGTAATCGCGATCAGAATGGCGGGAGCATTAATCGGTTGCATGAAGAACGCGGCGACACGATCGAAGAGGGACGCGCCCGCCGCGATGCCGAGCGGCGCCGCAAACGAGGTCTTTCCCGCCTGCTGCGCGGCCGTGACGATTTCGGCGACGCCGCCAGGGACATTCGTCAGCGCGATCCACACCGTGGCGGCGAGGCCGCCGAACATGATGCAGAACTGCATCACGTCGTTCCAGATCACCGCCTGAATGCCGCCGAGCATCGTATACGCGGTCACCAGTATTCCCAGCACCAGAATCGTGGGGGTCAACGGCACTGCGCCGTTGGTGGCGGCGTCGATTGCAAGACATGGCACGTACATCGCCGTCGCCATCCATCCCAGACGCCAGACGATGAAGATCGTCGCCGCCAGCGTTCGCACGCGCACGTCGAATCGGGCTTCCAGGAACTCGTAGGCCGTGTACACGTTCAGCCGCCGGTAGAACGGCAGCACGATGCGCGAGACCCACGGATAGAGGAACAGCCAGGAGACAGTACCCGTCAGCAGGATCACGCCGTACCGGATGGTCGACGCGGGCTGCATCAGATAGTCGATGCCGCTGTTGAGCGCCGCCATGAGCGACAGGCCGACGGGCAGCCACGCCATCGAATGTCGCGCGCGAAAAAAGTCGTCGAATCCGTGCTGGCGGCGGGAAAAATACATGCCGATCGCCGCGAGCGCCATCAGATACACCACGACGATGACCGCGTCGAGCGCGTGGATCGTCGTGGTCATGTCCGGTTCACGCGAAGAAGCGGTAGGTCAGCAGGCGTCCGTCTGGCTTTCGCTTTGAGCCTGCGAGACGACCGGCGTTGCCAGCAGGCAAATCAGCACAGCGGATCCCGTCTTCTTCATGGCATCCTCCTCTACCTGCCAATGCGTATTCGCCAGACGATAGGAAACATTCTCGGCCCCTCTCCCCCTCACGACAGCGCGTGTTGTCGGCGGCTGCCTGACACGCCGCAACGCCGACACCGGGGACGATGACCGCCTGCACGTCCATCGGGTCGCGCGCCGGCGTCGGCTGGCGCGCGGCGAATCTTGCCTGCTCCACGCACGTCGCGGAGGCGATGATCACCTGGCCGGTCTTCTTGTCGACCGCGATGACCGACCACGTCGCCCAGGCGGGTGATTGAGAGGCGAGCAGCAGCAGGACGCGAGAAGGACGCGTTTCATCGTTCGCGCCGCGGATTATGGCATGGCAGCCGGACGACCCAACCATCCGCTCCGGCCTTCGTCTAACTATATCCGATGTGGATATACTCACACGGTGAGCAGTCGGCCCTGCGCCGTATAGCGATCTGATGCGGCTCTACGAACTCCTTCTGCACCTGTATCCCGCGTCGTTCCGTTCGGACTACGGCGAGGAGATGGCCACGATCTTCCGCGTCCGCCTGCGCGACGCCACCGGCATCGCGCGTCTCTGGTTGTGGCTCGCCGTGTTTCACGAGGTCGCCATGAATGCACCCGCCGTCCATTGGGACATCCTGAAGCAGGATCTGCGCTATACCGTCCGTACGCTGCGCCGTTCGCCCGGTTTTGCGCTGACCGTCATTCTCGTCGTGGCGCTCGGCATCGGCGCGAATACCGCGGCGTTCTCGGTCGCGGACTTCGTCCTGCTCCGCCCGCTGCCGTTTCCGGATGCCGATTCGCTCGTGCGGCTGTGCGAAGGGCCGCGCAAGGGAGGAGGCTGGGGTTGCATGAACCAGCTCTCGCCCGCCAACTACCGCGACTTCAAGAGCATGAGCACGTCGTTCCAGGGCATGGGGGCGTTCACCGGAGGCACCGTGAACCTGGTGGGCGGCGGCGAGCCTCGGCGCCTCGATACCGCGCAGGTCACCGCCGAGGTGCTGCCGGTGATCGGCGTCACGCCGCTGCTCGGTCGCGTCTTCGACTCTGGCACCGCCGGCGTCAACGCCGACAACAACACGATCGTCATCAGCTACGGCCTCTGGCAGTCGCAGTTCGGCGGCCGCGCCGACATCGTCGGTCAGAAGGTCAATCTGGACGGCGCGACTTTCACGATCATCGGCGTCATGCCGCGCGGATTCTACTTTCCGACCCGCGGCCAGCAGGCCTGGACGCTGCTGACGTTCGACGATGACGCCTACGAAAGCCGCGGCAACAGCTACATCGAGGGTGTCGCCCGCCTGAACGCAGGCGTCACCTTCGAGCAGGCGCGGGCGGAGCTCACGACGCTGGCCGATCGTTTCGCGCGCGAGTATCCGGAGAACGCGGAGACGGGCATCAGCTTTTACCGCACGCGCGACAACATGTCGCCGCGCTTCCGGCTGATGCTGATCACGCTGAGCGGCGCGAGCCTCTGCCTGCTGCTGCTCACCTGCGCGAACCTCGCGAACCTGCTGCTCGCGCGCGCGGCGGCGCACGAGCGTGAAATGGCGGTGCGTGCGGCGCTCGGAGCAGGAAAGGAGCGTCTCGTGCGGCAGCTGATCACGCAGACAATCGTCCTGACGCAGATCGGCGGGGCCGTCGGCATCGTCATCGCCGCGCTCACCGTGCCGCTGTTCTCCACACTGGTGCCGCCCACGCTGCCGGTTGCCACTCAACCCAGCCTGGATCTCCGCGTCCTCGCCGTGGCGGCGGTGTTCACCGTGTTCACCGCGCTCGGCTTCGGTGTGTTTCCTGCGACGCGCGCCGCACGTACCGGGTTCGCCGCGCTTCGCGAAGGCGGCCGCGGCGGCGGCGGCGCCAAGCAGCGCGTCCGCACGACGCTGGTGACGGTCGAAGTGGCGATGTCGGTGATCCTCCTGATCACCGCCGGCCTCCTGATTCGGGCGGTGTGGCGGGTGCAGGCCATCGATCCTGGATTCGTCTCGGAAAACGTACTGACGCTCAGGACGGCGCTACCGCGCCCGAAGTACAACAACCCGGTGCGTCGCGCCGAGTTCTACGAGCGTGTCTTGACGGGCGTGCGCGCGCTGCCGGACGTGCAGAGCGCCGGGTTCATCAGCGGCCTGCCCATGGTGATGATCGGCATCATGACGGACGTCGAGATTCCGGGTCAGGAGATGCGGAGCAGGAGAAGCGGCGGCGTGAGCCACCGCTGGGTGACGCCGCAGTACTTCAGGACGATGGGCATTCCACTTCGGCGCGGCCGTGACGTCGAGGATGCCGACACTGGCGATCGCGCCTGGGTTGCGGTGGTGAGCACGTCGTTCGTCGAGCGGTACTGGCCCGGTCAGGATCCGATCGGCAAGGCATTCCGCCATCGCGGCCAGACGCGAACCGTCGTCGGGGTCGTCGGCGACGTCCGCTTTCGGGGGCTCGAACGCAGCAGCGAACCACAGATCTATCTGCCCGCGGCGCAGGTTCCCGAAGCGGCGGCCACCACGCTCGACCCGAAGGATCTTGTGATTCGGCATTCCGGTCCCAACGATGCGCTCGTCGCCGCGGTCCGGCAAATCGTCCACGCGGCCGATCCTGAGCAGCCGATTTCCGACATCCGAGCGATGGAGCAGGTGCTCGCGGGTGAAACCGCGAGCCGCCGGTCGCAGCTGCAGGTGCTCGGCGTGCTGGCGGCGGTGGCCGTGCTGCTTTCGTCCGTCGGCATCTACGGTCTGCTCGCCTACACGGTGTCGCAGCGATCGCAGGAGATCGCCGTGCGCCTCGCGCTCGGCGCGGACCCTGCGCGCGTGGGTCGCATGATCTTCGCTGACGGCATGCGCCTCGCCGTGTTCGGCATCGTGCCGGGCGTGCTCGCGGCCTACGCCGCCGCGCGGGGCATGAGCACGCTCTTGTTCGGAATCGCGCCGGGTGATCCCGCAACGTTCGCCGTCGGCGTCGGCGTGGCGCTGTTGATGGCGTTTGCCGGATCGCTGGTGCCGGCCATCAGGGCCGTGCAGGTGACGCCAATGTCCGTTCTGCGAGCGGAGTGAGTGACAGGCCGCGCCCTTCAGCGCCCGCTGGAGAAAAGCACGAATGCCTGGGCGAGCGTCACCCATGTCCCCCACGGCAGGGGAACGCCGACCGCAGTCCATGCCAGCGCCGTTCGAAGCCGGACGCTCGCTGTTAAACGCACGCTGCGTCATCTCACGATCGCGCTGACCGATGCCGGGATGCCGTTGCTTCATGAGCTGCCTGTATTCAAGTCCTGGCACGGTGGCGTAGCGGAGCTCTCGCTCCTCGGGCACAAGTCTCTGCCGAACCACCTCTCGCTGCGCGGCACGTTCGCCGACAGCGGCATGCGTCACCTGCGCGGGCTGGACGGGCTGTTCGGTCTCAACATCGACGACAGCCGTCTCGCGATCACGGCTGACGGACTCGAACCCTTGATCGCGCTCGCGCATCTCGCGATGCTCGGCGTCGACGCAAAGGACGACTGGATGCCGCACATCGCGCGGATGCCGCACCTGCGGTTTCTCGGAGCGCAGGACACGGCGGCAGGCAACGAGGGATTCGCGGCGCTCAGCCGATCGCGATCGATCGAGTACATCTGGGGCCGTCGTTGTCACAACCTCCGCACGCGTGGATTCATGGCGCTGGCCGCGATGCCCGCGCTGCGCGGACTGTCCGTCAGTTGTCTGAACGTGGCCGATGAAGGCATCGCGATGCTGCCGACGTTTCCAGCGCTCGCGGAACTGATGCCGATAGATATCCCGGACGCCGGCTATCGGCACATCGGCAAATGCGAGCGGCTCGAGTCGCTCATTCTGATGTACTGTCGCGATACGACGGATGCTGCGACCGAGCACATCACGGGACTGCGCAATCTCTCGTACTATTTCAACAGCTACACGACGATTACCGATCGTACGCCGGCGCTGCTCTCCACGATGGATTCCCTCGAACGGATTACGTTCGATGCGTGTCACGGCCTGACCAACGCCGGCGTCGCGCGGCTGGCGCGGCTGCCGAAGCTGCGCGAGCTGCGTGTTTCGGGACGCGGAATCACCGCCGAGGTGCGCGCCGCGTTCCAGCCGGGCGTTGTGCCGCACTGACTCGTCGGATTTTGCCGCGTACTGCGCGGGCCTCAAGCGTATCGAGCCGTTCCTGACGCGCTCCTCCCCAAGTTCAGCTTAGTTACGAGACGACATCCGCCCGCATCCACCACTGCATGCGGCTGATTGGCGTCGCCGAGCGCGCGCTCGAGGCGATGTGTCGGCGGGTGACCGGGCGCGTCGCCTTCGGCAAAACGCTCGCCGAACGGGGCACGATTCGCGCCGACATCGCCGAATCGCGCATCGAGATCGAGCAGGCTCGCCTGTTGACGATGAAAGCGGCGCATCTGATGGATACGGTCGGACAAGAACGCGCGCGGGGAGATCGCGATGATTAAAGTGGTCGTCCCGCGCATGGCGCTGCGCATCCTGGACCGCGCCATTCAGGCGCACGGCGCCGCCGGCGTCTGCGACGACTTCCCGATGGCCAGCGCCCGGGCGCACGCTCGGACGATCCGCCTGGCCGACGGCCCGGACGAAGTCAGCCGGGAAGCGATCGCGAAGCTCGAATTGTCCAAGGGCAGGAAGGGCAGGAACGCGCGCTTGCCTGCCGAAGCTCGCCGCGAGTCCCTGATGCAAGCGAGCGTATGCGGGCTTGCCCACCGAAGCTCGCCGCGAACTATGTCATGCGCGGCGAGCGAAGGCGGGTGTATGCTCCGCCGAACCGGAATCATTCCGTCCGTTCATAGGAGGCCGACGAGCGAGATGTAGACCACGACACAAGAAGGAGGCTAGACACATGCGGCGCAGCATCTTTCTGGTCACGTTGGGGCTGCTTGCGATCGCGGCCCGCCCCGGCTTCGCACAGCAGGGGCAGTTTTCGGCCATACAAGGACGTGTGGTCGACGACTCAGAAGCCGTGCTACCCGGAGTTGTCGTCGTCGTCACCCACCAGGCGAGCGGGATCTACCGGCAGGTCGTCAGCAACTCGGACGGCTCCTACTACATCGCCGGCATCGTGCCCGGGCCCTACCGCGTCACGGCCGATCTGCAAGGCTTCAAGAAGTACGAGCGGCCCGACATCATCCTGCAAATCGGCAACACGACGACACTCGACATCAAGCTTGCGGTCGGCGGCGTCGAAGAGAACGTGACGGTGACGGGCGAGTCACCGCTGCTCGACGTCACGTCCAAACAGATTGGCGCCAACATCGGCACCGCGGAGCTGCAGGCCCTGCCGATCCTCAACCGCAACTGGATGTTCGCGGTCGGCCTGACGCCGGGCGTGCAGATTCAGTCGTCGACCGCCTCGTTCGCGTGCGAGTCGCTGATCGTCGGCGGGGGGAGCAACCGCAGCGGCAACTTCTCGATCGACGGCGGCGGCAACAACGACGACTACCTCGGATCGTCGTGCGGCAGCCAGGTGCGGCCGGCGCTCGAGGCGGTGCAGGAATTCCAGGTGCTGACCAACCAGTACGACGCCGAGTTCGGGCGCACCGCCGGCGCGGTGGTGAACGCGATCACCAAGCAGGGCACCAACATGCTGCACGGCGCGCTGTTCGACAGCTACACGAACGACAAAGTGACGGCGATGGACTTCTTTGTCGCGCAATCGCAATCGAAGCAGATCAAGATTCCGAAGCCGCACACGGCGCAGAAGGATTTCGGCGGCACGCTGGGCGGGCCGATCCGGAAAGACAAGATGCACTTCTTCTACAGCCTCGACCGCATTGTCTACGACGAAGGGCGCAGCAACACCTTCGACGCGCGGCCGGACAACCAGATCAACGCCGGCAACAGCTGGACGGGCCGCTTCCTGCAGGAAGTGTCGCCGACCTACGACCGCGTCGCGGGACGGTGGACGCTGGCGTCGCGCGATCAGGAGTACGACGTCGATCGGACGGCGGGCGGCGCGTGGAACACGGTGTTCGGCAACACGCGATTCAACCAGGTGCGCGTCGGCTACACCTACGAGAAGAACGGGTTCACGGCGAAGGAGCTGCAGCAGACCCCGCCGATCCCGATGACGCAGCTGCCGCCGACGCTGAGCATGCTAACGTTCACCGACGGGACGCGCAACGGCGCGCTGTTCCGGCTCGACAACGCCTACGAGGTGAGCGAGACGTTCACGCAGTTCGTGCCGCAGTGGCTGGGCGGCGAGAACGACTTCAAGTTCGGCGCGTCGTTCATCTACTCGCAAATCGAGCTGCCCGACCAGACCGACATGAACGGGCGGTTCACGTTCTCCACCGACGCGGCGTTCAACCGCAACGATCCGCGCACCTACCCCGAGCGTCTCTCAATCCGCGTGCCGGCGTCGAGCGACATCAAGATGCCGACGCAGGTCTACGTGATGTTCGCGCAGGACAAGTGGCACCATGCGAATCTCACGCTCAACGTCGGGGTCCGCTACGACCTCGAGATCACCAAGCTCGCCAACGCCAACAACCCGCTGTTCCCGGCCGGCAACTACGCCGTGGACAAGAACAACGTGGCGCCGCGGCTCGGCATCACCTGGCAGCCGCGCGGCAGCACGACGTCGCTGTTCAGAGGCGGCTACGGCATCTTCTTCGACAAGGTTACGCTGCAGACGACGACGCCGTTCGTGTCGACCGGCGTGTTCAGCGATTCCTTCACCGCGTCGTTCCCGACCTCGTCGGCCGATTCCGGCCCGAGCAACGGCCGGTTCCCGACCGATCCGATGCTCGCCAACGGGCCGGTCGTCAATCGCGCGGCGGTGAATGCGTTGTTCCCGCCCGGATCGATCGGCCGGAATACGGGCACCGTCTTCCTCGACAGTCCGGACCGCGTGGTGCCGAACGTGCATCAGCTGACGGTGGGCTATCAGCAGGAGCTGAACTCGCAGATGGCCTTGAACGCCGACTACGTCCACAGCTGGAACCGCGATCAGCTGATGAACTTCGACCTGAATCCGGCGCAGCGCGTCGATACGACGCGAACGGGCCGTCTGGTCTACACTGACCTCCTCGGCCTTGCGTCGAAGCTGGGGCTCACACCGTTCTCGAACGCGGTCATCACGCGCAAGAACTACGGATCGTCGCAGTTCGACGGCCTGAACCTGTCGCTGGAAAAGCGGTTCGCCCAGAGTTGGGCGGCGCGCATCTCGTACGCGATCGGCTACGCGCGCGGCAATTCAGAAGCGAACCAGACGCCGGACAACAACTACCAGGTGCTCGGCGATCCGCTGCTCGATCGCAACTTCGGTCCGCTCGACGCCGACCGCACGCAGAACTTCGTCGTCAGCGGCCGCGTCGAGATTCCGCACACGCGCGGACTGACGGTCAGCGGCATCTATCGCTATCTGTCGGGCGCGCCGATGTCGATCTACAACTCGGCGGTCGACGCGGATCGGAACGGCCGGCTGTTCGATCTGTTGCCCGCCGGTCCCTACTGCGGCGTGGGCCAGAACTCGATCTGCGTGGACAACGACGGCGGGCGCAACGGCGCGCGCGGGCCGGGATACAAGCAGACCGACATGCGGCTGGCCTACCGGGTCCGTCCGACCAAGGACAAGACGCTCGACTTGAACCTCGAGCTGTTCAACATCATGAACACCGCGAACTTCGCCAACCCGACGTCGGATCAGCGGCTGACCGATTTCCTGCTGTTGACGGCCCTGCGCGGCGGCAACGGGCAGCCGCGGGCGGTGCAGTTGAGCCTCAGGTTCGGGTTCTAAGGGGGAGTACGTGGCGTCCGCCTTTAGGCGGGGACGTTAGGAAATATTTAGGAAATATTTAGGAAATATTGGAGGGGTTTGGGGGTTTACGGAACGCCCGTTCTCGGCCCCTCCCCCCTCACGACAGCCAGCGGTAGTGCCGTCCATCAACGATGAACAGGAACTCCGAGACATTCAACAAAAGCTGGCGCGGGCGTGGCTTCAACGCGACCGTGGGTTCATCGAAAATGTTCTGGCACCCGAATGGAGCGTTTTCGTGCGTCCGTTATCGCGCTCGACCCTTCTCAGAAAATGCTGGAGCAAGCGACACAGAAACAGCAGGAAAGTCGGATTCGATATGGGCGCGGTCGTGCAGAGGCGCTGCCATTGAAAGACAACTCAGTTGACTTGATTTCGATACGTCCGCGCGATGTCTTTCAGTAGAGCGGCCTGAACGCTGTCCATCGATCTACTGTAGTGCAGTCCGCAGTCCGCCTGAAGGCGGACACTACAGGTGCCTTACCAGAGGCATCAGAGCACGGAGTCGAGGCTCGCGCAGATACAGGCCGAGCCAGGCCATGGCGCCAAGCACGACCGGAAACAGGAACCACGGATCCTGCGCGCGCACCTGCGTCGCCGTCGCGCCGCCGAGGTAGCCGGTCACGAGAACACAGCCGATGATCGACGTCCGCGGCACCAACATCAGGATCGTCGACACGAGCAGCACGAGCCCAATCCACGGCGCGAGCGACGCCGCGTAGCCGAACTTCGTCATTCCTTCGACGTACGGCGCGAAGCCGGCCAGCCTCGCGCCGCCGTCGACGAGGAGAAACAGACCGGGAAATCCAACGAGGATCCAGCCAGTGCGACGCATTGCGGTCTCAGCCACGGTTTGGACCTGCGCCGGAATCCTGCGGTTGAATCATCTGCCGGACTTCCGTCTCGCCTTCCCAACCCTTCCAGTACTCGCGATGGAGCTCCATGAATCGCACCGCCCACTGGGTCGCTTCCTTCTTCGAGGGAACGTTGAAGATCGCGTAGCCGCCGACGACGTCCTGCCCCGCGCCAAATGGGCCGTCGCTGGTAGACATCTGTCCGCGCCAGAGGCGGATGCGCGTACCGACGGCGGTCGGGAGCAGCCCGGCGGTGTCGACGAGCACGCCAGCCTGCGCGGCCTGTGCGCCAAGGCTGGCCATGGCATGAAACAACTCAGGCGGTGGTGGACCGAACTTGGAACTCTCGTTCGACTTGATCAGTGTCATGAATCGCATTGATTCGTGCGCTCCTGATCAATCGTTGCCTCAAGGCAGTGGCGCTGTCTTGTATAAATACGCCAACTGCTTCTTCGCCGCCGCGATCTCTGCCGGCGTCTGGCCGATCAAGTACTTGAGCGATCGCGTCAGGTGCGGCTGATCGAAGTACCCGGCGAGGTGAACGACTTCGAGGATCGGCACGCCCTGCCGTAGGAGATTGGTCGCGTATCGCGCGCGTTTGATCTTGCGGAACGTCGCGTAGCTGATGCCGGTCGCACGCGCGAAGTGACGTTGCGCGGATCGGCGCGACAGCACCTCGGGCTCACCACTCACCAGCGCGTTGACCGATCGATCGCGTGCGACGATTTCCTTTTTGACGAGCCGCGCGATGAACGTCTCCGCATTCTCGAACGTCGGGTACTCCCATGCCGATCCGTTCAGCCAGAACGATCGCATCGTCGCTTCCGGCAGGGTCACATCCCTGCGGTCGCGGACGGCTGCCGGGAGAAACTGCGGTAGGAACGCTCCCGGCTTGAAACGAATCCCGACCCAGTCACCGTCCGCCGGACAATCGGCCGTCGTCGCCTTCGTCTCCGGGCCCCGGACGGTGAGAAACGTCTGGCCTCGGAGCCGCGTGATCGCGATCTCGCAATTCCCTTCGGCGATCGAGAGAAATTGCCCGGCGCGCACTTCGCGCCGTCCAGATGCGCTCGACGAGCGGCGAATCCGACAGCCGATCCTCGAAGGACAGGAACATCGTCGACCCAGGCGTCATTGCCTCAGCTCTGCGCCCGACGCGGCGAGCTGAGCGAGCTTCGCGTTCGCGCGCGTCGTGATGTCGGCGCGCACGCGTCCCGCAACTTCGAGATCACCCGCGGGAGTGTTGCTGTACAGCTCGGCGATCGTTTCGTCGACCGACGCGCGAATCCGGCGGAATAGACGCTGCCCCTCGTCTGTGAGATACAGCTCGCCGCCGGCCGACGTCATGAGGCCGGTGGTTTTCAGATCGGTAACCGTGGCGCTCGCCGACGCAGCCTCAACTTTCAGCGCGGAGCTCAGGCGCTCGACGACGCTGCTTTCCGCTATTGGACCGCCCATACCGACGAGTGTGGCCGCGACCCACCGCGGACGAATCTGCGACGCGACACGCGCTTGTCGAATGGCTTCAGCCGGAAGCTAGAGAACCACATTGCCGCCGTGGCGCTTCAGTATTTCGTCTACAATTTCGTGCGGATTCACCGAACGCTGCGCGTGACGCCCGCAATGGCGGCTGGCGTCACCGACAAGCTGTGGGAAGTGTCAGACTTGGTCGCGCTGCTCGAAGCCGCCGAGTCCAAAAAAGCGGCGTAGCTGAGCGGGGGATGGATCTAAAAACCTACTTTCAGCTGTTCTGGGTGCCGGCCATCGCGTCTGCTGCGCTGATGGCCCTTCTCTGGGCTCAGGACGGACTTTCAGGACGGGCGCCGTTGTTTCTCGCTAGCTGGTTTCTATTGGCGCTCGCTGCGCAATATCTTGGGACAACAACGAGCGTGTTGTGGGTTGCCGGCCTCGCGTTGCAAACCGCTCTGGCTATCTTCTTGCTGCTGAAACATCAGCTCGGCCAACTCTAAAATGAAAAGAGCCCACTACCCGTTTACCGGGTAGTGCGTCAGGGTAGTTGACGCGTAACGGAACACGCCATCATTGGCGAGTAAACCAAGCAGCCACCACAACCGCCACAAAGCTCACGACAAACAGGATAGGGAATTGCCACACGGCATCGCGCAGAGGCGTGAGATGAATTGGACTAAACTCGCCATGGAAACCGGCTATGTGAAGGAGGGACAGAAACGCCGCGAGCACCGCCGCCAACCCAGCCAGGACAGTGAGGCTGTTTCGATTCATGTTCAAGCCGCTACCGCGCTACATCTGTCCAACACAACGGTCAACTTCTCGATTCCCCATACCGTAAGCCAGGCCTCGCGCTGGCGTCACCCGCGACGTCTGACGCATCACCGAGTGCTGATGAAAGTGTAGCGCGATTGTGCCGGACAATCGGTCGCAGCCGACGAGGCACTTTCGCCCCCAATCCGTTGGCGTTCCGACGACGACCAGCGACTGGACCGAGCGCGATGACGTGGATCAGACCGCGGCAAGGCGGCCGCCTCCGAGTGCGACCGCAACCGCCAGAATGAACGCCGAGACATGCACCCAGCGCATCACGCCATCTCCTTGTCGACGCACCAATCGCCACAGCGAGCATGGTCAATCGTACGTAGAATGCGCTTCGAAAGGCGGTGCCGAATGTTCAAACAATGTCTGGCCAGCGTCGCGCTCGGTGCGCTGGCGGTCTGGACCGCGCCGACAGGCCGACGGGCAGCCACGCCGTCGAATGTCGCGCGCGAAAAAAATCGTCGAATCCGTGCTGGCGGCGGGAAAAATACAGGCCGGTCGCCGCGAGCGCCATCAGATAGGCCACGACGTGACCGCGTCGAGTGCGTGGATCGTCGTGGTCATGTCCGGTTCACGCGAAGAAGCTGTAGGTCAGCAGCACGTTGGCGAGCCATGTCATCCACAGCGCGGCCCATCGCGTTGCCGCGGTCGACGCCTGCGGGGCGCGCGTCCACGTGTTGTTGGTCGTGTGGCGGTCGAGCAGCAGGATTCGATCCGGATCGACCGTGATTGAGTCCACAGGCGTACGGCTCTCGTAGACGAGCGTGGTCGACGCCGGCCGTCCGTCCCACGTCGCGTGTCGGACCGTTCCGTCCGCAAACACGACGTCGATCTCGATCGCGCGGCCCGACTGGTACTCACCAACCGGTGGCCGCGACGACCCCGAGAACACGCCCTCGCCATGCCGGGTGATCACGATAGCTGTTCGATATCCCTCGGCGGGCACGCTCAACGATTCGCTGGTCACCCGCCCAACGGCGTAGTCGAACGACTTTCCGGTGGCGAACGCTTCGTCGAAGAACCACCGCAAATCGCGGCCGCTCGTCGATTCCATCAGCCGAAAGAAGTCTTCCGGTGCGGGATGACCGAACCAGAACTGCCGCGAATATTCGGCCAGTGTCATTTCGAGCGTCGGCCGGCCCAGGTAGCGTTCGAGCGTCTGGATAGCGTCGGCGGTGTGCACCGCCGCCGCGCCACCATCGAGCGCGTGATCGAACCGGACGGACCGCACCGCGTACGGCACGAAACCGCCGAACGCTCGAGCGACGAAAAACCCCGCAGGATTCGTGCTGTCAAGCTGTCGCTGGACAAGCGGCTCGAGCAGCCTCGCGGCCGCGTATGTCGCCAGACCGTCGACGATCCATCGGTGCGCCTCGCGATCGGAAGCGACCACGTGCTGCCAGAAATGACGCGCCAGGCCGCGCGCGATCGCGGTTTCGAGATCCGTGACGCGCGCAGGCTCCATCCATGGCGTCGACATGGTGACAAACGACGGAAACACGTCGCCGGCACGCGACGACCCCCACGGCAGATCGAGGATGGTCAGATCGGTGTACGGATACGGCGCCCGCGCCCGGCCGGCGGACGCGAGCGCGGTTCGAACACCAGCCATGGCGCGCTCGCTCTGGTTCGCATGCTCCGGGCGAAGCAGCAGGCGCACATCGACCGGTTCGCGTCCCGGCACGTCGACACGCTCGCGTCGTTCGCTCCATGTACGGGCGGCCGCGAACGCGAAGTCCATGGACAACCGGTCCTGTACGAAGCGCCGGCTGCGTCCCCCTCCTCCGCGTTCTGCCTGATGACCAGTTGCTGCAACGTCCCAGCCGTCCGGGACGTCGAGCGTCACATCGAACGTCGCCGCATCGGTGAACAAATAGGAGCCGTCGCGCGATTGATGTGCCACCCAACCTGTGTCGGTCAGCACCGCAAGCTGAGGGAACCAATGTGCGGCGACGACGACGTCTCCGGCCGCCGCGTCCCGCGGCAGCGTTGCCGTCCATTGCACGTCAAGGCTGATCTCGCTGCCCGAGTTGAGGGGAGCGCCAAGCGGCACGCGCAGCACCGATTGGGCCATCTCGGGACGATTGTCTGGAACGGACCAGATTGCCGGCGGAAGAAGATCGCGATCGCCGTCCGTGACGCGCAGGCGCGACACTTCGACGGCCGCACTGTCCACGGCTTTGTACGAGAGGTGAAACTTGAGCTCGTCGACCGGCCGCGAAGACGCATTCCGCCATCGAACGCGCTCGCGCCCGTCGAGCCGGCGCGTCGACGGGTCGAGCGAGACGTGAATCGCGTAGGACGCCGATGGCCGGTCGGACTGCCGACGCGTCTGGCGCGTTGAAGAGTCCGTCGGCTGGACACGCGTGGACACCTCGCGAGTGGCCAGCCATGCGCCGCCACTCACCAACGCGAGCGCTGCGAGGCCGCGGCTGATCATCCTGGGAGCGTGTCCGAGAAATGTGAACACGCTCCCAGTAGGCCGGCTCCGCCGGCGAAAGCGGCTTGAATTCGCAATTTGTTCGGCGCGAAGCGCGGCTGCTAGTGTCCCGGCCCGTGAGCCATTACTCAGACGGGCTCCCAAGGATGACGTATTCTACATGACGCATGTCGGTCCCTTCGCGATGACGCGCGGCGGCAACGGGATCGATCGACGTGCGTTCCTGCAGCAGTGCGCCACCACCGCGCTCTCGGCGGCGCTGGTCCGTGGCGCTCGCGTGGTCGCCGCACCGCGCGAGAACGCCGGCGAGCTGCTCTACAACGGCATCCGGTTGAGCGCGCCCTGGCCGCCCGTGCAACGCTCGCTTTCGACAACGCCGATCCTGCCAGCGTACCTTGCGGACCCTCCGGACGTCATTCCGATCGACGTGGGACGCCAGTTGTTCGTCGACGATTTCCTGATCGAAGAGAACATGCTGGATCGCACGTACCACGCGGCCACGTACCACGCGGCCAACCCGGTGCTGTCGCCGACCAAGCCGTGGGAGAGATTCGACGAGTATGCCGAGCGGACGCACACGCGTTCGAATCCGGCGGCGATGCCCTTCAGCGACGGACTGTTCTACGACCCGCACGACCGTCTTTTCAAGATGTGGTACATGGGCGGCTATTCGCAGAACGTCTGCTATGCGGTTTCCGGGGACGGGCTGACGTGGGAGAAGCCTCAACTCGACGTCTACCCCGGCACGAACATCACGTTGAAGCTCGTCCGCGACTCGTCGACCGTCTGGCTCGATCCGTTCGACGGCGATCCGCGCGCTCGCTTCAAGCTGGCCGTTTCGCGCGACTTCACGATGCAGCTGTCGACGTCTCCCGATGGCGTTCACTGGCGCAGCGCGGGCAGCACGGGGTGGGCAAAGGATCGCACGACGTTCTTCTTCAATCCGTTCCGCAATCTCTGGATCTTCAGCATTCGCGATGACGAGGACGCTACCAGAGTGCGACGCTATTGGGAGGCGCGCGATTTCGTCCGCGACGTGTCGTGGAAGGAGCGCGAGCCGGTGTTGTGGGTTGGCGCCGACTCCCACGATCCGCGCCGTCCGGAGTACAACGTCCCCGCGCAGCTCTACAACCTCGATTGCGTCGCGTATGAGAGTGTCCTCATCGGTCTGTTCACGATCTGGCGGGGCGAAACGACGATCCGTGAAAAGCCGAACGACATCGTGCTCGGCTACAGCCGCGACGGGTTCCACTTTCACCGACCCGATCGGCGCCCTTTCATTCCGGTGTCGGAACACGTCGGCGACTGGAATTGGGCGAACGTCCAGTCCACCGGTGGGGTGTGCACGATTGTCGGCGATCGCCTGCATTTCTACGTGAGCGGCCGACGCGGCGTGCCCGGCACGAACGCCCCTGGCGTCTGCAGCACGGGCCTCGCCACCTTGCGCCGCGATGGGTTCGCCTCGCTCGCCGACCCCGCGCCCGATGCGCCGGCACGGCGCACCTGGCCGGCCGCCGCTGGAGCGCGGTCGGTCACCACGCGGCCCGTGAGGTTCTCGGGCAGCTACTTGTTCGTGAATGCCGACGCGCGAGGTGGAGCGGTGCGCGTCGAGGTGCTAGATCGGGAAGGGCGCATCATCGCGCCGTTTTCGGCGGCGAATTGTCGCGCCGTCACCGCCGACGGAACGCGGCTGCCGGTGAGTTGGACAGGACCGTCGCTGGCAGCGCTCGCGGGACAGACGGTTCGATTCCGCTTCCTGGTGAGCCGTGCGCGGTTATATGCCTTCTGGGTGAGCGCCGGACCGGCAGGCACGAGTCGCGGATACGTCGCCGCCGGCGGCCCGGCGTTCAACGGACCGGTCGACTCCGGCTAGACAGCCAATAGTAGAACGTCGCCGCATAATCGTAGATCGCCACATCGGATCGATAGAGCGCTTCGTAATTCGGCATCCACCACGACGGCTGCGGCATCTGGTCCGAGGCGATCGGCGCCGGGGACGGAATCGGCTCGACGCCTTCGGCGCGGAATACCACCATCGACCGCCGCATGTGCGTCGGTGACGTCACGAGCACGCATTGCCGTGTCCCTTCGCGCTCCAGCATGCGCGCCACGAAACGCGCCTGCTCGGCCGTCGTGCGCGACTCGGACTCTTCGACGACGCGCTCGGCGGGCACGCCGGCCTTGATGATGAAATCCCGCAACATCTGACTCTCAGGCTGGAGATCGATGTCTGGGTGAACGCGGCCGCCAGACGCCACGACTTGCCTGGCGCCAATCGCGCGGAATACCCGCGCGCCTTCCAGCGCGCGGAGGATGGTACCCCGCGTGGGGACGCCGACCTGCATGCCGGCTTCGCGGTACACATAGCCTCCCCCGCTCAGCACGACGACGATATCGGCGCCACGGGCGTCCTCCCGTGTCTGAATGGGCCGCAATCCGGCACCAAGACCGGCACCGAGCAGATCCGATCCCGCGCGCGTCGAAAGGAACCAGTACGCGGTCACCACCGCAACAAGGAACCACCGCGCCCGACGGCTCGATGGCCGCAGACCTATCCACAGCGCTGCCGCGCCGCCCACCGCCGCCACGATGAGCGGCGAGCTGGGGCGAAGCTCCATCTTCAGGAAGTCGATGAATACGTACACCAAGTCGGCCAGCACCGTCAGCGATATCGGTTCCACAGCCGTGCGATATCGACCAGCGTGGGCACGACGAGTGGAGTCACGCAGCGAATGACTACGCAGTAGTCGGGCGCGGATGTCGCCATACCAGCACGGTTGCCATGAGCGTGAGCGCGACAGCGGCAGCGCTCAGCGCGATCCCGTTGCGCACGCTATCAGGCGCGAATCGAAAGGTGACGGTGTGTGTGCCCGGCGCCACCACACAGCCAAGATAGTCGCCGTAGACGCGCCATGTTGGACAGTCATGGTCGTCCTCCATCGCGCGCCACCCGTCGTGATAGCGCTCTGTGGTGATCAACAGTTGACGGCCGGGCGCGGTCGCGGCGACGACAAGATGGCCGGGCCGATCGGAGACGACACGGGCCTCTCCAGCCGCTCCGGAAAGCGGTTCCATCGGCCTGTCGACGAGGGCTGTGTGCGAGATGTCGACGTCCGGCAAGTCCGCTTGAATGGTGCCGGTCTGACGAACACGTGCGACGAGGCGCGCGCGCGGCATGCTGTCCGATACGCGAATCCATCCACCAATGGCGGCCGGGCGCCACGCGAGTCCGGCGAGCCGCTGGGCAAGAGGATCGGCGCGATCGAGGATCGAGGACGGCGGCAACCCGACATAGCCGTCCAACATCCGCAAGCTCCGAAACACCCCGAGGTCCGGCGGCGTTCCCTTGCGCGCCTGCACAAGTTCCCCGGCCACCGCCTCCGGAGGCAGCGGCGCGCTCGTCGCGAGCGCAGCAATCGTTTGCGGAAATCCTGACCTGTAGAGGTAGTGATAACCCCAGAGCCCCTGATCGCACGCAACGACCAGCACGATCATCGGCACCGGCCACCGCTGGCCACGTGCGGCCAGCACCAGCAGCAGTGCAACCACTATCACCACTCCCGACCACGGTCCTGCACGCATGATGTTCGACAGCACGAGGCCGTGTTCCAGTGCCCACGCAGAATCGGTCAACAGGGCCGCCGCCAACGTCGTCGCGACGCTCAGCGCGACCAGAGTGGCCACCGGCCACAAGCGACGAAGCTCGATGGTGTCGCGCGTTCGAACCATCGCCACGATGTCTTCGAACGCGACGGCGGCGATGCCGCTCAACGCGAGATGAAACAACACGATGTGACGAACGGGTGCGCGGAAGGTACCGACGCCAGGCAGCCGCGCCAGCCACGTGTAAATCCCGGCGTATCGTCCCAGCGCGATGACGAGGCTTGCGGCGGCAAACAGGAGTAGTGCCGCAACCAGCCCACGGCGCGTCAGCGCGCGCCACCGCACGACCATCCATGCAAGGGCTAGCGTGCAGAAGGCGCCGTTATAGATGCTGAACTCGTGGATCAGGAATCCTTCCGGCGGCGCATGAATGCGGAATCGGAATGCATACGGCGACCACAACTGAACCAGGTTCAGCGGGGGCAGCGAAAAGGACAACCGAAAATCGAGCGACGATGCATGACGCGTCGATTCGCGCAGCACATCGAGCGTTGGCAACAGCTGCACGGCACCCGCCATCACGCCAAGACCGGCGGCGCCGCCCAGCAGCAGAAGACGCGGCCACCCGGCGGCCGGAAGCAGGCACAGCGCCATGTACGCGACAGCCAGACCCGTCATCCAGACCGACTGGGGATGCCCGAGAAGGATCTGCGACGCGATCAGAAACACGACGGCGGCAAAGGCGTACGCGCGAGCGCGTCGATCCGACGACGTCAGCAGCACATGCGTCGCGAGCAGCAGCCAGGGCGCGTGCGCGATGACCGCGATCGCGTTGACGTGCATCAGATGAAGGAGGTTGAACCCGCTGAAGGTAAAGACGACGGCTCCGAACCATGACGCCTCTACCGAAAGCCCGAGACGCAGAAGCAGGAGGCGCATGCCTGCGAGCATCAGCAGGTAGCTCGTCACGATCTCGATATTGATGGCGGTGCTCAATGGCAGAAGGCGGTACAGCACCAGGTGCAGCGGGTGCGCCATTCCCGCCTGACCTTCCCCGAAAATGAAGAACCCCGAAAACAGGGAGGGCGACCACAGAAACGAATCGCCCGCGCGAAGCGCGTCGCGGTACAGATGACGAAGCGGGGCGTTCTGGGTGCCCAGATCGTCGAGCGCGAACACTCGCCCCATCACAAGCGGGATACAGAGCGGGATGAACAAGGCGGCACCGACCGCCACGATCAAGCGCGTCTGCGAACGGAGCGGAGCTATGGTCAACGTGGACGCGGCACTGGACGGTGTGACCAACGCCACACCGGGCGATCGCCTGCTTTATCGAGGCGTGATCTGATGGAGGGTGGCCCGGCTCTTCTCGGGCGCCGCCTCGGCTTCGACGATTGGCTGCAAGGCAATCTGCAGGCGCGACAGCGCCACCTGAGATTCGGCGCAGGCGACCTCGAGGTTGTTGAGCCGCTCCGGCGGCATTCGGCGGGCGCTGACCACCACGCTGTCCACGGACGCCGCTTTCAGCAGCACCGTGAGCGCGGAGTACCCGCCGAGCACAGGATAGCCCTGCACGCGAATCCCGCCTTTTCGCGGATCGTCGTCGACGAAACCGACAATCCGCACGTCGCCGGCTCCCTGTGCCAGCAGCTCGCGCAGCACGAGCGATCCGCCGTCGCCGGCGCCATAGATGATGACGCGCCGCCCCGACTGCCGCTGCCGCCGCATGAACTCGCTGACCAGGCGGAACGACGCGCGCGAGAGGATGACGGCCGTCAGGATGAGGATGCCGTAGATGGCGAAGACGGTTCGCGAGTACGACGAGAACCGATACACGTACAGAATGGCGAGCTGTGCGCATACCGTGCCGAGAAAGACGCCTTTGGCGATGACGAGCGAATCGATCAGCCCGAAATGCCGCCAGACGCCCCGGTACACGCCGACCACGAAGAAGGCAATCATCTGCGCCGCCAGCACCACCGGCAGCGAACGCAGGAAGATCCCGAAATTCCGCATGAAGTCTTCAGGATCCTCGAACCGCATGCGGTACGCCGCGTAGTAGCAAATCGTCACGAGGCAGAAATCCAGAAGGACTTCAGCGACGCGTCGCTTGTACATGAACTCGACGACGATCGGGGTGACGGTGCCTTCTTTCACCTCGTCATCCGAGTCGTAGACCCTGATGCCGGCCAGATAGGCGGCGAACAGCGTCATCCCGAGCAGAAACAGCACGCCTGCCGCGAGCGTCGACCACGAATACGCGAATCGGCTCACGGCGACGCCGAGCGCGCCGCCGACCGCGGCCAGCGTCCAGAGCAGCGTCACGGCACGTCGTTCCGACAGGCCAATCGCCACGAGCCGGTGCGAGGAATGATCGCGGCCGCCCTGGGACGCGCGGCGGCCGGAGAGCCACCGCGACAGCGTCACGAGCGTCGTGTCGAAGATCGGAATGAGCAGCACGAGCACCGGCGCCGCCACGATCGACAGCACGTCGGGTCCGCCCGCCACGCGCTGCCCCGAGCTGAGCGTCACCGCGGCGATGCTGAAGCCGAGCAGCAGACTGCCGCCGTCGCCCATGAAGATCGACGCGGGATACATGTTGTACGCGAGGAACCCGCCCGTGGCCCCGAAGAGCGCGGCCAGGTACTGCGCTTCGAAGGCTGCCCGCGTGCCGGCGGCGCCGGGCAGCAGATCGATCAGCAGCGCCGCGCTCACGATCATGGCGATGCCGGCGCACAGACCGTCCATGTTGTCGAGCAGGTTGAAGGCATTCGTGACGCCGACAATCCACACGAGCGTGATCACCGAGTCGATCGTCTGCGACTGGAACCAGTTCAGCCGGTAATCGAAGAACAGCAGCACCGACGCCAGCGCGATCTGCACGACGAGCTTCGTCGCCGGCTTCAGTGTGATCACATCGTCCACGAGGCCCATGCCGAACATGAGCGCGGCCGTCACGACGAGGACCGGCAATTCCGCCGCGATGTGGAACACCAGGGAACAGATGAACAGGCTGGCCGCAATCGCGACGCCGCCGAACAGCGCAACCTGGCGCCGATGCCAGCGATCTTCTCGCGGGCGCGCCACGAAGCCGAACCGCAGCGCAAGGCTGCGGCACACGCGCACGAGAATCAGCGACAGGACGAGCGCGCTGGTAAAGGGGGCGGCGATGCTCAGCAAGGGTGAAGACCTGGCGATATGGTACCGCGGCGGTTGGACGGCCGTCTACGGGGCCGGCCTCAGTGTTTCCTGCCCTGAAAACGGCATTTCAGCAGCGCGTACACGGCGTCGATTCCGTCGATCCATCGGATCTTCTTCCCTTCATCGACACGCCGTGGGTTGTACGCAATCGGGACTTCGAGGATGCGACGCCCCGCCAGGAGCAATTGAGCGGTCAGCTCGGGCTCGAAGTCGAATCCGACACACCGCAGACGGACCGTCGCGAACACGTCGCTGCGGAACATCTTGTAGGCGGTCTCCATGTCGGTGAGACGCGCGCCGAACAGCAGGTTCGTGAGCGACGTGAGCGCGCGGTTCGCGATGCGCGTCCGCGCCGAAATCCGGTGCGTCGGGTTCAGAAACCTCGAGCCATACACGACGTCGGTTTCCCCGGCGAGGATGGGGGCCAGCAGGCGGCCGTACTCCTGCGGATCGAGCTCCAGATCCGCGTCCTGCACGAGCAGAATGTCTCCTGTCGCGTAATGCAGACCGAGACGGACCGCCGCGCCTTTCCCGAGATTGATCTGATTGTGGTGAACTTTGATCCGCGGATCGTCCGCCCAGCGGCTCGTGTCGATCGCGATTCGGGTTCCATCGCTGGAGCCGTCGTTCGAGACGATGATCTCCTTTTCGATGGCACCGAGGTCGACGGCGAGCACGCGCTCGACCACTTCTCCGATGGTCTGCTCTTCGTTGTAGACGGGAATGATGACCGATAGCTTCATGGGCGCAAGGTATGATGGCAGCGGTGGACCGTCAGATCGAGCGCGTCCTCGAGCGCGAATCGACCGTCTATGCAGCGTGCGGCGTGTCTCTGGCGCTCGGTCTGTTCTTCATTTTTGTCTGGGCCCCGCATCCCTGGGGCACGGAAGGCTTCGACCACTACCATCAGCTTGCGCTCGCCGTTGCGGCCGGGCGTCAGTTTCCGACCATGGAAGTGCCGTGGGGCTACGCGTACTTCCTCGCGGCCTTCTATCGCAGCGCCGGCGATCATCCGGCGGTGCCTCTCGTCGCACAAGCATGCCTGAATGCACTGGTGCCGCTGATTGTCCTCCGCCTCGGCTCGCGATGGCTCGATCGGAAGACGGCGGTTCTCGCGGCGCTCATCACCGGCGTGTGCTCGTTCAACACCGTGTATGCGTCGACGCAGTCGTCAGACGCGGTCTGCACGATCATTTTCATGACCGCCATTCTGACGTTCGCGCGCGCGCTCGACGGCGGCGCGCTGCGATGGTACGCAGTGACAGGGCTGCTGATGGGCGTCGCGATGCAATTCCGGCCGAATCTGGCGCTCGTCCCGATCGTCCTCGCGGCGTACGCGCTCGCGGTCGAGCGCAGCCGCGCCGCGGTGCCGGCATTGATGCTGGTGGTCTGTGCGGGCGCCGTGTTGATGCCGTGGATCGTACGAAACTACCGGCTGACGCGCATGCTGGTGCCGGCAAGCGTGCACAGCGGCGTGCAGCTCTGGTACGGGACGCTGCAGGTCGGGCCGTACCTGAACAGCCGCGCGCACAACCCGCGGAGCGTATTCGAATCCGGCGTGTTCGACTACACGAGCCTCGATCACCTGCCGCTCGTCGTGACGGCGACGAGTGCGGACTGCGAGCCGGGTGGTCCTCTTCACACGTCGCTCGTGTACTGGACCAATCGCGACCCCACGCGCCGCACTGTTGACGGCACGCGCGACGGCCGCACGCTGCAGTTCGAAGCACCAGCGAGTCGGGCTCCGGCCGTCTTCTACTACTACGTGACGACGACATGGGCGCACGGCACTCCGTCCGTCAAGTCGATTCCGCCCGCCGGGCCGGACGCACCGTCCATCTACTTCATCAGCCACGATCATCTCGGCGATCTCGATCTCGAGGGCGATCTGCTCGACGTGTTCGATCTCGTGCGCATGATGCGTCACGTCGCGTGGAACGAGCCGTTGCCGTGGGCGGACAAGCTGCGGGCCGCCGGGTTCGCCAATAGCGATCTCGAGTCCGTCGTTCAGGCGCTGACGCGCCGGTTCGGGGCACGGCACGGCGCCGCACTAGGCAATGGGCTGGTCCCGGCCGACAACGCGGCAACCCTGACGCTTGCCGATCGTTCGACTATTACGGTTCCGCGAGCGTGGCGCGGTCTCGTCACCGAGGTCGATTTCAGCGGGGGGCTGTCGGCGGCGCTGATGGCGTCCACGGTGCGATTGACCGCTCTTTCCGCGACCGCACCATCTGCAGCCTCACCAGATGCATGTGTCGCTGGAGACGATCTGCAGGTGAACAGGGTCTTCTATCGAAGCGAACCGCACCTGATGCGCCGCTATACCGCGCTGGCGCTGGACAACATCTCGCGGGAGCCGCTGCAGTTTGCACTGGCGGCCGCATACCGCGCGGTGCGGCTGTTCGTGGTCTGGGGCAGCGACGATCCGTTCACCGCCCAGCAGTTCCAACGCAGTCGCATCGTCACCGCCGTTGCGACGACCCTTTCCATGTTCTTCGTGTCGTTGTTCGTTTTCGGAAGCATCGTCGCCTGGAAACGAGGATCCGAGGTTGTCCTGCCGTTGCTGCTGGTTTTGTACATACCCGCGACGATCGCACCGATGCTCACCAACATGCGGTACACGCTCACCGTGCAGCCATTGATGTTCATGTTCGTCGCGGCCGCGCTCATGACACTGCGCGAGCGCGTGGGGTCTCGGACAGCGCGTCAGGCAGTACGCGATCCTTCAGATACTCGAACAGCACGTCAGCCTTGAGTTTGTTCGAGTTGCCGATCGCATGCCCGTCCGCGTTCGGCATTTGCGACGGTCGCACGTGCAGGAACGCGTCATGGCAGCTCACGGCGAACGCACCGTCGCCGAGAATCGCCAGCAGGAAGTCGTTCGTGACCCTCGTCGCGCCGTCGTAGAAAAAATCGCCGTCGTAGCATTTCCTCGGGACCACGTTCACGAAGAAAACGACGCGGTAGGTCTGTGTCCTCGCAAGCATCTGAAGCTCGCGGACTGCGCTGGCCCACGGCCCGAACCCCGGATCGCGGCTCATCTGGTCCCGCAGATCTGGAGGCTCCCGGCTGCCGTCGATGCATCGAGTGTTCGCCACCTCTTCGTCCGACAGCCGGTCGAAGGGCGAAAGCTGCTGCGCCGCCAACCGGGAGGCATCGTGCGGCTCGGCCGCTTCGTCGCGCGCGAGCGTGTCGAGGCGCCGGCGATACAGATTGGGCGATGTGAAGCGCCAGGCGGCCGTGTAGTAGACCCGCCGATAGAACTCGAGCGACCACAACCGCTGCCTGGCGAGGCGGGCGGCGGCTGTCGTCAACCGTTTCACGCGCGTCGGTGTTTTGGCGGGACTGTTGCCTGACAGGTCGTTCTCATAAACGCCGACGACGACCAGATCGGGTTTGAAGCGCGGACCGACGTCGAGCAACTGGGCGAGCTCCTGACTCGTGTTGTAGCCCGGCACGGCGGCATTCCAGACCTGCCAGTCGATGTCCGGACGCCATGCCCTGAGCTCCTGCTCGACGAGAAACGGGTACGTGTGCTCGTACACGGAGCCGTGGCCGAACGTCACCGAATCGCCGAGGACGAGAATCCGGAACGTGTTGGCTTTCTTCGCAAGATCGTATTCGCGCGGATCGCGAAGGCCCAGCCTGTTGATGTGGACGGGGACGCCGGCAAACCACCCGTCGTAGTTTTCGGCCAGCCGCTGGCCGCGAACCGCGTCGGGCACGTAAAAGCCCGGCGTTCCACGGCGCACGTCCCACGTGAGTCGTACCCAGATTTCGACTCCGATCGCCGCCACGATCGTCCCGAGCAGGAGGGCGACAGAGACGATGGCGACGCGTCTCGCGGTGTTAGACACCTCGGACCGCGTCGAAGGCGGCGACGACGGCGACCGCCATGAACATGAACTCACAGCCATCCACGCCGCCAGTATTCGGCGATCGCGATGTACTCCTGCACGATGGCGCGCACCTGTTCGAGCGACGCGCCGCGGTCGTGCTCGTAGAACTGGCTGCCGGCCGCCGGCGTCGGCACGACCGTCACCTCCGGCGCGTTGTGCTTCCAGACGAGCAGGGCGCGCAGCATGTGATAGGGCGAGCTCACGAGCAGAATGCGCGTCCAGTGGTGCTCGCGCAGGATCGCGTCGACATTGCGAACGTTGTCGTAGGTGTTCACGGCCTCCTGCTCGAGGACGATGGCGTCCGCCGGCACGCCTTGATCGATCGCCGTCGCGCGCATCATTTCGGCCTCGTGAAGCGTGTAGACATAGCCCGACGACACGATCAGCCGAGGGGCGTATCCGGCCTTGTACAGATCGACACCCTGCTTCAGGCGCTCGAGTGCGCCGCCGCCCGCCCGTCCGGTCTCGCCGACCCCTCCTGCGAAGATGACGATGGCATCGGCCCGTTCCGGAGGCGCCATGACGCGCAAGGGCGACGCGACCCGCCAGATCAGATTCGTTTCGAAGATCAGTCCCCACGCGATCGCGAGGGCGAGCAGTGCCGGCACGACCCGGCTTCTGGTCTTTCGATATACACGCCGGAGCGTTACGTCCCAGCGCTGCTCGGACAGCGCGCGCCGCCCGAGGGCGTCGTCGATCAAGCGCGTCATCGCCGCGATCCGGTTGTCCCAGCTGTTGGAATGCGCAATCGCGACTCGGCGTTCGACCTCGCCCGGGATCGAACGAGCGAGCGTCTCGCGAATCGCCGTCGAAAACGTCGCGGCGTCCGGCGCCACGCGAACGACGTTACCGTGCTCGGCGTTGAACCGGCGAATCTCGGGCAGGTCGGTGGCGACCACCGGAATGCCCATCACGAGGTACTCGTTCAGCTTCGTCGGGTACACGTTGGCGGTGTACTCCGTCAGGCGATAGGGAACAATGCCGACATCGAAGGCCTTCACGTAGCGCGGCACGTCGGCATGAGCGCGCTGGCCGAGCAGCCGGATGTTGGGCCGCACCTCCAGCGACGACACGTCCGTCTGCACCGGACCGACGAGCGCAAACGTGACCTCGGGCGTGCGCGCCGCGACATCGGCGAGCAGCTCCTGATCGACCCACTGGTGAAGACCGCCGAGATATCCGACGACGGGACGGCCGAGCGCCCGCATGTCGTCCGGCAGCGAGTCGTCGCTCGAGCGCACGCGATCGAACCGTTCGAAGCTGACGCCGAACGGAAACAGATGAACGTCACTGGTGTGCTGCGCGGCGCGCTGCCGTAGCTTCTCCGACGTCACGAAGACGAGATCCGCCTGCCGGAACAGCTGCTCTTCCGACGCCGCAATCCGCCTGGCGCCAGGCGAGCTCGACGCGAGATCGTCGATGCAGTAATAGACGGTGAGTTGGGCATCGACGCCGCGAATGAGATCCAGCGCGAGCGGCGTCGGCAGGAATGTCCAGACGATGGGTCGATAGAAACCGGTTGCGCGCATCCAGCGGAGCAGGGCCCGCAACAGCACCCACCGGTTGATCCACCGCGCCACCCGTGAGTACGGCAGCGGCAGCACGATTGGCGAGTAGACGAAGACGTTGGGCCGTTCCTGACGGAAGCCCTTCGTGCCGCGCCACCAGTTGCGAATCCGCTGACGCACGCGCGGCAAGTCGCGCACGTTGGGCGCGCGCACCCCGGTGTTTTCGAGAAACAGCACACGATGACCCTGGGCGCCAAGCGCCGTCATGATCTCCTGGTGACCCTGCCAGATGAAGTCCCAGTCGATCGACGACACGCAGAGAACGTCAGGACGTCGTTCGGTCACGGCGCAAATGGAAAATCTGAACGGATGACACGGCGAAGTCTGTTCGAGGCGCTTCCGAATAGATCGCGATCCGCACGCGCGGCGCGGTCGCCACGAAGGCGCGATCGCCCGGGAACCACGCCTCGTGTGCGAGCGGCGTCGGCATGCCCGCCGATGCCGCGCCCGCGAGCGACAGCACTTGCGGCTGCTTCCACGTGCCGAGATACAGGAGGTCGCCGTCGCGCGCATCGTGCGCAACGACGCGAATCAGGTAGGCCTCGCCGACGATCGCGGGGTAGTCCATGACGATGCCGGGCCATCCCGTGCCGGCGATCCGCAACCGATCGCCGACGACCGACACGTCGGGACGGTCGGCGGCGCGCCGGCGAGGATCGTCGTAGCGCGGCCACTTGACGAGATCCGCGGCCGTCAGGTCCTGGAGGCGCTCGCCGATGCGATACACGCTCGTGCCGCCGATGATTCGCGACAGTTGTTCCGGAGTCCGAGGCCCCGGCTTCTCGAGCCGATCGTCCCGCTCGCACCGGAACGCGCCAATCGTTCCATATGCCGTGCCGAGCGCCACCGAGTCGCGCGCGCAATGGCGCGCGATGAACTCGACCCACGTTCCGCCCAGCGATTCGTGACCCGCCGCGGTCGAGTCCGGCAGCCACTGTAGCTCGTCGACGAGAAGGTACGCCGGCCTGTCCGCGCCGGCCGACTGGGCGCCCATGCCGTAGGACAGGAAGGTCGTGCCGGCGTCGGCGTGAAACGGCGCCCAGAAATGCGGCGATCCAAACACGTACTTCGGCACGGGCGGAACCAGCGCGCGCAGCGTTGCTTCCGTCTGCTCGTACGGCACGAGCTCGGATTTGCGCGTCGTCGAATACCACTTCTCGTAATACGCGGTGGCCGCGGCGCCGTACCCGACGAGGAAGAGCACGATCAGCGAGGTCTGCACCACGTCGCGGCGCACCAGCATTTTCGTGAGATCCACAACGGCGACACCGGCGAGCAGGGAGAAGCCAACCAGGAGATGCGGCATGTAAGCCGGGACTTTGTTGTTGATGAAAGCGGCGAAAATGAACGCGGTGCCGGCAACTAGGGCAAGGACCAACATCTCGCCACCAGCGCGAGCGCTCCCCCGTTTGCCGCGCCGCGCGGCCAGCCGCCACGTCAATGCTCCCACACCGAGAACCGTCGCCGCCTGGAATGTCCACAGCAGCGGGTTCGGGACGGTGTTGGTGACGAGTCCGAAGTACCACGTGCGATAGCGTGCGACTTCCAGGCCGATCTCGCGCAACACGAGAGACGGACTGTAGAACGGCACGCGGTCGACGACGAACGCGTTGACCTGACTCTGAACTTCCTTCCAGTTGAGCGCGAGCACGGCCACGTACGGCGCCAGCAGCGCGGCGGCGCCGCCAGCGATCCACCAGGTGCGCGCGTCGACGAGCAGCCGCCGGCCGCAATCGGCCGCGACCCACAGCGCGAGAATCACGGCGACCCAGAGCGCATTTCCGTGGCACAGCATCGCCAGACCCGTGAACGCGCCGCTCGCGATCCACCACGTGCGGCGCGGACGATCGCGTCCGATGGCGTAGCACGCGAACGCGCAGACGGCGAAGAACACGGCAGGCAGGTCGGTCCGCGCATTGCGCGCGCCACCGAGAAAGTTACTGTCCGCGGCCAGAAACAGCGCCGCGAAGACGCCCACGGCCGATCCGAGCAGCCGCCGCCCGAGCGCCGCCGTGACCAGCACGATCCCGAGGCCCAGGACGACGCCGAGCAGGCGCGCCTGGCGGAGTCCGACGCCGAAGGCGCTCATCCACATCGCGAGCAGGTACGGATAGCCCGCCTGGAGGAGATACGCGCGATTGAGGCCGTACATGGGCTGACGCGGAACGCCGGTCTGCATCACCTGATAGGCGCGCTCCATCAGCCACGGCTCGTCCACGTTCACCCGCGGCATCATCGTCAGGTACGGCAGCGTGTTGTGCAGGTACACCACGATGACGAAGGCCAGCGCCGCAACCCGCGCGCGGGACGACAGCACTTCGTCTAGTCCTTGTGGAACACCGTGACGCGTTGCCTGAGTTGCGTGGCACTCGCGCCCGGCATGTCCACATCGACAGCCGGACGAAGGCCAACGGACGGCGCGAGCTGATCGCGAACCCAGGGCGTCATCAACTGCTCGGGCGGGATGTACATGTATTCCGTGCGCTCGCGCAGTAGCGCGTCATCCATTCGCCGACCATAGGCAACACGCGCCACCGCCGCGAGACCTGCGTCGACAACATCCGATCGAAGCAGCCTGAGGGTTCGACGCATGGCGCGCAACGCACGATTGTGTGCGCAATCGTACGCCATGGCGCACACGAGCACCCCTCCGTGATTGAGATCGCCGGCCAGCTTCGTCCAGAGCGCTGCGGGTTCGCCTCCGATGAAATGCAGCACGGTGTCGGTCACGATGACGTCGACGGGCGGCGTCGCGTAGTGCAGGTAATCCACGCGCTCGAACGCGACGCGACTTCCCGACGGCTCCATCGGCTGGCGCGCCGCGGCGGCACGAATGTTGGCCGGCGAGATGTCGACGCCGACGATCGACGCGAGCGGAAGCGCGGTGGCGAGATGAAAGGCCAGGGTTCCGTTGCCACAACCCACGTCGAGCAGCTGGATCGCCCGGTCGCGGGGAGCGTGTTCGACCACGATGTCGCGCATGCGCTCGGCTCGTTCCGGCGGCGCACTGCAGGTGCTCGTGTCAAACGGCGTTTGCATGCGCGATACGGGGCAGCAGATCGTCCGGCGCATGAAACGCGAAGCGCGTCGACGCGTCGCGGATGTGCTCGACGAACTGCGCGTAGGCGTCGAGCATGACCGGCGCACCGCTGAACCGTGCTTCACAATGTGTCAGCAGCACGACGATCCCTCCCGAACGGGCGATGGTGTCTGCGGACTCGATCCAGAGCGTCGCGATATCGCGGGGCGAGTAACCGAGAAACCTGAGGCTGCCGTCGCGCGGCAGCGTGAGCGGGATTTCGACAATCCCCTCCATTACGAACGGGCGCGCGCTCGCGCAGCCGTTGTTCGGCACCGGAAACAGCCCGCCCGACGTCGGGATGCTGCTGTCGTGCCGGTATCGCGAGGCCAGATCGCGGATGAGCGCCCTGGTTCTGAGAAGCGACGGCGCGCGATATCCCGCTGCGCCATACCGCTGACTGAACGGCCGCGCGCCGTCCAGACGCTTCCGCCGTTCATCGTCGCCCGCGAATGGCGTCCGGTTGCTGTGGTCGTACCCGTGAACGCCGATGTGATGGTCCCTGCGTTTCACGGCGGACAGCAGTCCGTGATCCAAGGCGTATGCGCACGGCACCACGTAGTTCGTCGAGCGGGCGCCGGCGGATTCTTCGATCGGCAGGAACAGCTCGACGAGGTTGCGCAACCCTTCCGCGGAGTCGATGTCGTGCGTCAGGATGACCGGCGTTCGCACGCCGTAATCGATCCGTGGCGCGCCTGCGAGATCACCGAGGAGATCGGCAGACAAATCCAGCGGCCATCCCGGAAATGCCGCCCACGAGTCGACGCGATGGCGCTGACGCCGGCCGATGAACGATGCAGCCGCGGCGCGTACCCACGCCGGTATCCGCTGATAACTGACGGGCAGACGCGCGGTCGCCGGCGGCGACTCGGTGAACGCGGCGAAATCGCGCAGCTGCTCGGCGTCGGCCGCCGTGACATCGGCCGGTCCCACCGGAATCGCGAGATCGCCGTTGCCCTTCAGTCCGCTGAGCCAGCCGATCCGCTCGAGAAGCGCTCGCGGCAGCTTGAACCGCAAACCCTCGGCCCATGAGACGCCCTGGCGACCTCCAGAATCGACCACGCGGACTGAAACGAACGTCACGGCCACATCGTGAAGTCGTTGCCAAGCATCCGAGCCAGACGTCGATTGGGCTCGACGTAGCGCGCAGCCAGCGCCTGACGCACATCGTCGGGCATGTCGCCGGTGCGCTCCGCGGCATTGATGACGCCGAGGCCGTCGGTGTCGGCGCCGCGCGGCTCGATGCCGAGAAACCGATGGAGCCGTTCGGCCAGGGCTCGCGGGCCGGTGAGGATGTCCTCGAACCGAAGCACGAGAATCTGCTCGCGAGGGAATCGAGCGATGTACGGTTGAAGCATGTCGGCGTAGAGGCCGCGGGAAAAATAGGAGTACGGCCTGGCGTACCGGAGACGTGACGGCAGCTCGGCCTCGCGCTGCTCCTCGAGTCGAATCGCGTCCGCAAAGTCCTCCGTCTCGAGGCCGTTCATCGCGGTCCACAGATAATTCGAGAACGCCCGCTCGACCGGCTCGCGAAGAATGAACACCAGCTTCACCGCTGGCAGGTCTCGCGAGATCCGGGCCGCGGCCGGCGCGCTCTCGAGGTAATCGGTGCTTTTCTCGCCGGCGAGCGGCGCCGATCCCGCCTCGGCGAACCAGGTGCGCGCGTAGTACTCGAGCCCGCGGCTGTAGAGCTCATCGACGAGAAAAAACTTCGGCTCGGGCGCGACCGGCTTTGCCATGTAGACCGACGGGTGCCGATCGAGCAGCGAGTAGAGCCAGGTGGTGCCGGAGCGCGGCGCTCCGCCAATCAGAAAATCAGGAAGACGCAACAGGCTCTTTGGACGGGAATCCAAGGGACCGGTCGACGACATACAGCGGACGGGCACGCGCCTCGTCGAGGATGCGCCACAGATATTCGCCGAGGACGCCAATCATGGTGAGTTGCACGCCGCCCAGGATGAGTACGGCCAGCATCACCGACGTCCATCCCTCCACCTTGGTGCCGTACGCCAGCTTGTTGACGATGACGTAAAAGCCAAAGACGAAGCTGATGAACGACACGGTGAGGCCGAAGTACGAGATGGCGCGGATGGGGAGAAATGAAAACGAGATGAACGTGTCGACTGCCGACTTGACGAGCCGGCCGAACGTCCACGAGGACGTTCCAGCATCGCGCGGCGGACGGCGGTAGGGCACGTGCGTTTCACGAAAGCCCGACCAGGCAATCAACCCGAACGTGAGGCGGTTCCGTTCCGTGCACTGGCGGAACGTGTCGATGACTTTGCGTGAAATCAGGCAGAAGCTTCCCGTGCCCCCCTTGGGATAGGTCGGAATCGCAAAGCGGCGCACGACGACGTAGAACATCGACATGAACCAGCGGCGCCACAGGCCATCGTCCCGGCCCGTCCGGGCGCCCCACACGATGTCGTAGCCCTCCCGCCACCGCGCCACGAAGTCGCGAATCAGATCCGGCGGATCCTGCAGATCCGCGGCCATGATGACGGCGACATCGCCGCGGCAGTAATCGATGCCGGCGGCGATGGCGATGTGGCTACCGAAATTGCGCGCAAAGCGCAATGCGTTGACGCGATGATCGTGCCCGCGCAACTCCTCCAGCGACGCGAACGACCGGTCGCGGCTGCCGTCGTCGACGAAGATGAACTCCCACTCGCAGCCGCCGATCGATTGCATCACGGCCGTCACGGCGTCGTGGAATCGGCGGAGATTCGCCTCTTCGTTGAAGACCGGCACGACAATCGACAGCAGCGTCGTGACCGGCATCAGCGAATCCGTCCGACGACGGCCGCGATGACCCGGTCCTGATCGCCCGGCGACAACGACGCGAAGATCGGGATGAACAGCGACCGCGCGGCGACCCGTTCGGTCACAGGCAGGCTGGGCTCGCCGAACCGTTCGCGGTACAACGGCTCGAGATGGATCGGCGAGATGCCTCGACGACACGATATGCCGTCGGCGACGAGCTCGCGCAGCAGGTCGTCGCGATCGACTCGGCATTCCGGCGTCAGGTAGATTCCGTAGGACTGATGCGCGTGTTCCGCATAACCGGGCCGTGCGGGTATCTGCACGCCCTGCAGGGACCCGAACGCAGCGTCGTAACGCCTGGCGATCGCCTTTCGGCGGGCGAGCAGCCGATCCAGCTTGGCAAGCTGCGCGATGCCCATCGCCGCCTGCAGATCGGTCATACGGTAGTTGTAGCCAAGCTCTCGATACGCTTCGAAAACAATGCCTCCGGCCTGATGGCGCGCGTGATCGGACACCGTCGCGCCGAACGAGCGCAATTCCCGCGCGCGTGCGGCGATGGCGGCGTCATCGGTCGTCAGCATCCCACCTTCGCCCATCGAGATCGTTTTGCGCGGGTGGAAGCTCCAGCAGGCCGTATATCCGTGAGAGCCAATGGTCCGGCCACGATAGGTCGAGCCGATGGCGCACGCGGCGTCCTCCACGATGGCGATGCGGCGCTCGACAAACGGCTTCAGCGCGTCGAGGTCGGCCGCCAGGCCCACCTGGTGGACAGGAATGATCGCCTTGGTCCGAGCCGTGATCCGCCGTATCGCATCCGCGGGATCGATGTTCCACGTGATGGGATCGATCTCCGCGAATACCGGCGTCGCTCCCGTGTACAAGACGGCATTCGCGGTCGCGATGAACGTGTAGGATGGGCATATCACCTCATCACCGGGGCCAACGTCCGCCAGCAGCAGCGCGAGATGAAGCGCCGTCGTGCACGACGTCGTCGCAACGCCATGCACGGCGCCGACACGCTCGGCAAACATCGCCTCGAAGCGCGCCACCTGCGGTCCCTGGCTGACCCAACCGCTCGCGATGACCTCCGCAACCGCGCGCGCTTCGGCTTCGTCGAAGTCCGGGCGGGCGAACGGGATGTCGCGCGTCGAGGTGGTGCTCATATCGGCTGCCAATTGTACGGTTGCTCCTGCGGCAACAGCGCGGCGGGATCCGGAAAGGTCGCGCGGAACCACGCGACATAGCGCCGGATGCCGTCGTCGATGCTCGTCTGCGGCGCAAACCCCAACTGCTCCCGCGCGCGCGTGATGTCACCGTAGTGCCGGCGGACGTCGGCGGGACGCTCGGGTCCGTACTCGGGCTGAATGTCGTTGCGCGCGCACGCATCGAGCACCAGGCGGGCGATCTCGTTGATCGACACCTCGACGCCGCGCGCGATGTTCACGGATCGTCCCGACAACATCGGCGCGTCGGCCGCCAGCAGCATGCCGCGGACGGTGTCTTCCACGTACGTGAAGTCGCGCGTCTGTTTCCCGTCGCCGAACACGATCGGCCGCTTGCCGTTCATGGCACGCACGACGAATTTCGGAATCACCTCGCCGTACGCGCCTTCGAAATGCTCGCGAGGGCCGTACGTGTTGAACGGCCGGACGATCACGGTGTCGAGGCCACGAGTGCGGTGGAACGCCGTCGTGTAATGCTCGCCGGCGAGCTTGCTGGCGCCATAGATTGTTGTGGGATCGAACGGATGATCCTCGGACATCGGGACCGTCTGCGCCGATCCGAATGCTTCCGACGACGAGACGTACACGAATCGCGGCACGCGTCGTTCCACCGACGCCATCAGCATTCGAAGCGTGCCCTCGGTATTCACCTTGTGGACGATCTCCGGATCGAACAGCGACAGGCGGACGCACTGGGTCGCCAGGTGGAACACGACGTCGATGCCGTCGAGGAGCGCGTTCATCCGTGCGCCGTCGAGCACATCGTCCCCATGGAAATCGACGCGGCCGGAGCCGTCGTGCTGTGCCAGGTTCGCTCGGCTCCCGACCGACAGGTTGTCGACGACGACGACGCGATCGCCGCGGGTTACGAGCGCATCGACGAGATGGCTGCCGATGAACCCGGCTCCTCCGGTAACCAGGACGCGGCGTCTGGAGTCGGCCGTCACTGCTCCTCGACGCGGCGCAGCACCTTCGCCGGGTTCCCCGCCACAATCGTGTGAGGCGGCACGTCTCTGGTCACGACACTCCCGGCGCCGACGACAGCGCCTTCCCCGATTTCGACTCCACACAGAATCGTCGATCCGGAACCAATGGACGCCCGCGTACGAACGATGGTCGGCACAACGGTCCAGTCCGCCGCAGTCTGCAGGCTGCCGTCATTGGTGACGGCGCTCGGATATCGATCGTTGATGAAGGTCACGCCGTGACCGACGAACACCTGGTCCTCGATCTCGACGCCCTCGCAGATGAACGTGTGGCTCGAGATCTTCACACGCCGGCCGATCCTGGCGCCACGCTGGATTTCGACGAAGGTGCCGATCTTCGTCTCGTCGCCGATCTCGCAGCCGTACAGATTGACGAAGTCGAAAATCTTCACGTCGCGCCCGAGCTTGACGTCGGCGGCGATCGTCTGAAACTTCATAGCGCGATGCGCCGACCATCGTCGCGCAGCGATCGTTCGGCGGCCTGCAGCATGGTGACCACACGGATCCCGGCCGGCGCACCAGTGAGCGGCGCGCGACGGTCGGCAATGGACGCAGCGAACTCGGCGGCAACGCGCGCGAGCGCTTCGCGCCGATCGAGCTTCGGTGCGTACATGTCGCCGGTGCGGTACGACACGAGAATCTGGCGGCGCGTCTCCTCGTCCTGCACGTCGAAATCGACGCCCTTGTCGTACACGCGGACTTTCTCGCTCGGTTCCATGTCGTCATACACGAGCATCCGCTGCCGCCCCCCGAGGAGCATGTGCCGAATCTTCACCGGCGCGAGCCAGTTGACGTGGAAATGACCGAGGAAGCCGCTGGCATAGTGCACGGTGATGTAGGCGATGTTCTCGTGCTTGTAGCCGGCCACGGCGCTGCCATTCGCCGAGACGGCCAACGGACGCTCGTCGATCAGATGGTCCATGACGGCGAGATCGTGCGCGGCGAGATCCCAGATGACGTTCGAATCCTGCTGGAAGAGCCCGAGATTCACGCGGACGGAATCGAGGTACAGCAGGTCGCCCAGCTCACCCGCGTCGACGAGCGCCCGAATCTTTTGAACCGCCCCGGTGTACACAAACGTGTGATCGACCATCAGCCGAACGGCGCGTGCCTCGGCACGTTCGGCGAGCTCCTCCGCTTCGGCCCGGGACGCGGCCAGCGGCTTCTCGACGAGGACGTGCTTCCCGCGCTCGATCGCCGCTTTGGCCAGCGAATGGTGACTGGCGAGCGGCGTGGCGATGACGATCGCTTCCAGATCGTCGCGAGCGAGCAGCGTGGCGGCATCCGCCGACGTCCGAACCCCCGGATGACGCCGGGCGGCCAGCTTCAGGCGATCCGGGCGAGCGTCGGCAATCGCGGCGAGCTCGAGGCCGCTCGTCTCCGCGAGATTGCGCGCGAGGTTCGGCCCCCAGTATCCGTATCCGATCAGGCCCACCTTCACCGCGGCCGATCGTGCAACCGTCATGCGAGCACATCCCGGTAGGCGTCCATCCAGGCTTCGACGGTGTGGCGGATGTCGAATCGCGATTCGATGGTGGCGCGCGCGCGCGCGCCGATCCGGTGCGCGCGCTCCGCGTCTGCGACGAGCGTGCACAATGCCGCCGACAGCGCCTGTTCATCGTCCACCGGCGTCAGCCGTCCGTTGACGCCGTCGTCGATGATGACGTCAGTCGCGCCTGGGAGTCTGGATGCGACGCACGGCAGCCCGCAGGCCATCGCCTCGAGCAGCGCGAGAGGATGAGCCTCGCGCGCCGACGGCAACGCGAAGATGGTCGCCGCACGAAGGTACTGTTCGATGGCGTTGGTTGGCGGCACGAAGAAGACATGATCGCCGCGTCCGCGCGACGATGCGTCGGCTCTGATCTCGCGGGCCAGGGCCGAATCGATCTCATGATACGCCGCCTCGGTCGCACCGACGAACACGATCGCGCTGTCGATGTGCCGCTCGGACCACGCGCGCTGCCACGCCCGGAACAGGACGTCGGGCCGTTTGTCGCGCGAGAAGAAGCCGACGAAGAGGATGATCGGCAGGTCGCAGGGAAGACCGAGCTCGCGGCGGAGCGCCATTCGCTCGTCCGGGCTCGCCGGCCGGAACCGCGAGACATCGATGCCATTCGGCGCGAGCCTGACACGTGCGGCGGGCACCGCCTCGAGATACGCGTTGCGCAACCACGGACTGACCGCCAGCACGAGGTCGGGCGACGTGAAGGCTCGATAGCCGATCGCCCCGCTCTGGCGCACGGCGTCGGGTTCGTCCTGTCCCGCCGTGTGCAGCGTCAACACAACTTTCTTGCCAGCCAACCGCGCTCCAGCCGTCACCGGCACGTTTTTCTGCGAGAACCCATGCAGGTGCACGATGTCGTACTCTCGCTGGATCTGCATCAGCCGCCGGACGAGCCGCAGCGATGCGTTCGTTTTCGACAAGCGGCTGCGGACGTCGACCGCGATGCGATAGACGGGCACGCCGTCAACCATCGCCGAGTCGGGAAGCGCGGCGTCGACGGCCGTCGTCAGCACGCCAAAGCGCACGCGGGTCGCGAGCGCGGCGGCTGCAGCCCGGCACTGGACGCCGGCTGCGCTGATCTCCGGGTAGTAGGCGCCCGTCACGAGCAGGACCGACAGCTCTGATGTGGACGCCACATCAGGCCGCGTGGGTGAATGCGCGGACAAGAACCTCGTCCAGTTGAGCCGTCGTGCGGCGAATGTCGAACTCGCTGGCGACCGCGTCAAACGATTCGCCCACGTGAAACGCTCCATTTCGCCACCGTCGAAGCAATTCCGCCACCGCGGCCTTGATCGCGCCGACATCGTCGGGCTGAACGCTCGGACAACCGAGTCGCGCGAGCAGCCGCGCGGACGCGCCGCCGGCCGGCGTCAACCCGAGCATCGGTTTTCGAAACGCGAGGTAGTCGACGAGCTTGCTCGGAAGAAACGCGCTTGGGCCATCGCTGGGCGCGTCGACGACGAGCAGCACGTCCGCATCGGCTGCTGCCAGATCCGCATCACGTTTGGGACGACGGCCCTCCAGCCGCACGAGCGCCTCGAGACCAAGCGCGGCGAGATCGGATTGAAACTCCTGCACGTGCGGCCCGATGAAGACAAACTCGATCACACCGGCGAGTGACTGGTCGCGATGCAACGCGGCGAGTGCCTGAAACAAGGCGGAGGGCGTTCGAACGCCGCGATAGAAGCGGCCTGTGTAGACGACGCGCAGCGGTCCTGGCCGTCGATTCGGATCCGCCGGACGCAGAAGAGCTCGCGGATCGTAGCCGTGCGGCACCACGGCGACTTTGCTGCGCCAGGCATCGGGGTATTTGCGCATGACGAGATCGGCGGCCTCGGCGGTCACGAACACCACGGCGTCGGCGGCCTCGATGACGTCGCGCTCCATCCGCCGCCATACGCGGCGCTGCAGTGCACGACCCATCTGAAACGGGCTGTCGACCCACGGATCGCTGAAATGCGCGACCCACGGCAACCGCTCGGTCCGTCGAAGGTGGAGCCCGACGAGATGATCGGACCACGGCTGCGCGAACGTCACGACGCCGGCGAAAGGCGCGCGCGCGAGGGCGTGCCGCGCGGCCGCCTCCGCGCGGCGGCTCCACAGACGTTTGTCGTCGGGCCATTGACGCACAACCGGCGCGATCCGCGCCGCAACGCGCCACACGAGCGACTCCTCGATTGCCGGCACGCGAATCAGAGAGACGCGCTCGGTCGCCGGAGCGGGCAGGCCATCCGGCCAGTGCGGACCACCCCGCCGCGGCTCGAGACAGACCACGGTCGGGGCCCAGTCGCGCGCCGCGAGCTCGCGAACCGTCGCGGACACCTGGGCGCCACGCGGTCCGTACATGGGCGGCATCTCCCAGGAGATCGCAAGGAGTCGTCTCATGCACGAGCGGCCGCGCGGTGCCCGCCCGCGATCGCCTGCAGGCGCTCGATCGTTCGCCTCGTGTGCTGCCGCCAGGTGTACCGGTCGACGACTTCGCGCCGCGCAGCGTCGCCCAGGACGCGCCGCAGCGTCGGGTCGAGCGCGAGACGTCGGATGCCGTCCGCAAGCTGCTCGACATCGCCCGGCGTCACCAACCATGCCGTCCGGCCGTGGTCGAGCACTTCGCCAATCTGTTCGAGGTTGGATGCGACGATGGCCTTGCCCATGGCCATGTACTCGAACAGCTTCGTTGGCGACCCGAAGAACGGCGAGCCATCCGGGTTCGGTACGTGCGGCGACACGAGCACATCGCATGCGGCAAGGTGGCGCGGACCTTCCTCCTGCGGAACGAGTCCGGTCCATACGACCACGTCGTCGGCGCCTGCCTCGGTGATGATCCGGCGCGCCTCTCGTGCACCGGAACCATCACCAATCTGAAGCCGACGACGGTCTTCTCGGTCAGTCCATATCGCTCGCGGATCGCGCTGCCGTCGATCTCCGGGTTGTACCGGTGCTCGTCGACGCCGTTGACGTTGACCAGAATGCGCGTTCGATCGACGCCGCGCTCGATCAGTTCGTCCTCCATCGCACGGCTGACGACCACCACCAGATCGGCCGCCGACAGATTGAGCTGTTCGATGCGCCCGGCCAGCGCCTCGTATTTGATCGGACGTCCCCAATGCCGGCTCATCCAGATTTCCGAGCCGTTGTACTCGAGCACGAACGGCACGCGCCTCGCCCGCGCGATTCGGATGCCCGCGTAGTTGTTCAGGCTGTAGCGCTGATACACGAACGCGATGGCGCGCTTTCCAAGCGCATGGTCAGCGACCGCCTCGACCGATCGGTTCAGCACCAGCGTCGGCAGCTCCTTGAAATTCCAGAACTCGTCGCTCGGCGCGATGACGTGGGTTTCAACTTCGGCGCTGACCGTCGGCACATCATCGGTTGTGAGGAAAACCGGCGGCCCTGTAAATGCGGACAGCTGATTCAAGACGCCGGCGATATGCCCGACCGATCCACCCGCGCGCACACCAAAGCTCAAGTCTGCGCGGATGTACACGGGCGAACGGGTCGCGTCCAGCGGCGGGACAGCCACGGGCGCTTCGAGCGAGGCGACATCGCGCGCAACGTGCCGGAGAAGACCTGCCACACGAAACGGCTCGGTGGCGGCTCGCGCGAGCCACGCGAGGATCTGCGACGTTGAAATCCGCCGCCTGCACCCACGCTCGTCTTCCAGAAAGACCGCGCCGCGCCCCAACATCCACATCGCCGCCGCGAGCGGCAGCGGTCGACCCGCGGATTCGAGGCGGTGGACCAGAATGCGTCCCTCGCGGTAGCGCGCGAGCCGTGTCACCGCGCGTCCGCTGCGAACCCATTCCCGAAACGTCTCGAACGAAATGGCCTCGTCGTCCGGTCTCGTCAGGGGAAGCGGAAGGCCGGGGCGGACCACGGTCAGCCGCCCGGCGCTAATGAGATCCTCCCTGAGCGGCGGCTCGAACCTCGCGCACGTGGAAATACCCGGCGTACGCGGCATTGACCCAGTCGGTCGGATCGTGTGACACGTCGAGCACGGAGAACGATTCGGGCCTGTCGACAATCCGCTCGAGCTCGCACGAAGCGTCCGCGTGCTGCTGACAGATTTTCAGCGTTTCGTACCGTCGCGACATCTGGCGATCGAACGCGGCCGCGCGGCCGCGTCGCAGATCGTCAATCACCCCGTATCCGTTACGGGTCAACGGCAGCGAGGCAATGAGGAGCACTGCAATCGTCCACCGGCTTCGAGCGGGCTGCAGCCAGCCGTCAGTCTCCGCGAGCCAACCGACTGCCAGCATGGCCGTCATCGCGGCGAACCACAGCGGCAGGAAAACAAAGTACGCGACGCTGATGGTCCTGTGCTGGCCGAGCATGCCGGTCGCCCAATACGCCGGGAACACGGCCAGGGGAATCGTCGCGAACGCGCCAATCGCCAGCAGCACCGCATCCACGCGCGTCATCCCTTGGAAGATCGCCGACCGGCGCGCGATCGCTCTGCCGCACGGGATGTACAACAGCGACGCCAGCAACAATGGACCGCTCGTCGCCCATTCAGCGGCGAATCGGACTGTCTGAAGCACGGTGAACAGGCCCGATCGGATCAACTCGTGGCGCGCCGGAAAGAGCGAGCCGCGCACGCTGTTGCCAGGCGCCAGCCAGACGACGATTCCTGCAAGCGCTGACACACCCAGCATGAGCAACGCCGGCTGGCGCAGCTGGGTTCTGTTGTCGATGATGGCCGCAGACGCCAGCACCGCATAGAACGCGACAACGATCAGCATCGCCACCTCGGTCATTCCGACCGCCGCGACGAGCAGGACCACGGCGGCGGCGGTGCGCACCCGCCGGTGGGACGTATCTCCGGTCAGTAGAGGTATTGTGACGGCCACCTGCAGCGCAATCAGAATCGGCGCGAGCTGATACGTGGCCGCGCCTGTATACCAGTAGACGTTTTCACCGAGCGTTGGCAGGCTGCCGAGATCCAACGCTGTCAAGCCCAGTGCCGCAGCGATCGCTTCGCCGATCGTCCAGACGTCACGCGTCAGCACTCGAACGATCGCGTACATCGACACGCCGGTGCCGACGATCATGAGCAGGCCCGCCAGCCGGTACGCCGTCGTCGAGCCCCAGACCATCGGGCCGCCAAGCTCGAGGAAATTTGACGTGAAGCGTCCGTTCCAGTTGAAGAATTGATCGCGATAGGCCGTCCAATATCCGTCTCGCTGAGTGGTCAACGCATAGGTGAGATCGTCGGCGCTCGGATGTGCGTAGAACGCCAGCACCGCGTATGGAGCGAGCACCGCCAGCACAGCGACCCCAAACCACGTCGTCGCCGGGATGCGGCGCCGCAGCTGAATCATTGCGGCTTCGTCGCCTTGATGACAAGGTTCCAGCCCGCCATCCTCTCGATGGTGGTTCGGAACGGACGCAGCGGGCGTGGCGTTTCCTGCGGTTGAAGCTGCCGCTGGACGATCCGAATGTTGGCAAAGCGGTGAAACAGCCGTCGCAGCCGGGTTCGCGTGTAGACCTTGACGAGCGGGCGCGCGTCGGTCCCTGACAGCTCGACCGAACGGGACATCATCTCGCCGATCGACGCAGTTCCGAGCTGCCCCTCCCGCATGCCGCGAATCCACATCAGGCTGCGCCAGTAGTGCAGCGAGTTTTCGGCATACACCATGGCGATGACGCGGCCGCCCGGTCGCAACACCCGGTACATCTCGGCGACAACCTTCACGGTGTTGGGCGTGTGATGGATGACGCCGTTGCTGTAGACGAGATCGAAGCTCCCGTCGGCGAACGGCAGCTCCTCACCGTCGTGATGCACGAAGCGGCCCGCCAGCCCGCGCAGCTGAAAATGCTCTTCGGCGAGCGCGAGATGTCCGGCCGACAAATCGACATCCGTCACCCTGGCGCCATGTTCCGCGAACTGAGCCAGGTCGATGCCGAGGCCGCCGCCGATTTCGAGCACGTCTTCGCCGGCATGTGACGCAAACTCCATCACCTCCGGCATCCACGGCGCATACGCTCCGTACCGATCGGCCTCGATCTCCTTGAACCACTCGATCGAATGGGGTTGTGAACGTCGAGCCCGCTCGGATCCGACCGGCGTATTGTTCCACTGACTCTGCACCTGGGTCTTGTATTCGTCGCCTGTCGCCAGCGTGGCGGGCCTCTCCTTGCGCAGGTTCCGCGCGAAACACCAGAGCTTCTCGACGTGACGCGACCATGAATACGAATCGGCGACCGCCCGTCGGCTGTTGACGCCGAGCGCCGCGCGCACGCCGGGATGCGACGCCAGCGCCACCACCGCCTCCACAAACTCGTCGACGTTACCGGGCGCGCACAATACCGCGCGTTCGTCCCGAACCGTCAGCTGGCCACTCCGCAAATCGGCCACTCGCAGGGCGGGCGATAAGACGTGCCCCATCTGCTCCAAATCGCTCGCGACGATGCCACCGCCCATCGCCATGTATTCGAAGAGCTTGGTCGGAGAGCCGAAGAACCGGCTGTCGACCATGTGCGCGCTGTGCGGCGCCACGTAGATGTCGCACGCTTTGAGCAGGCGCGCGCCTTCGGCTTGCGGCACTCGTCCCACGGCACGCACGCGAGCGCCCAGACCGTGGCGATGGACCGCTTCATTGAACACCGGCTTGTAATCGCCATCGCCGATGATCAGAAAACGCACGTGGCCGGCCGCTGCGCAAATGGCCGGAATAGCGGCCGCAAGAACGTCGACGCCATGCCACCCGCCGAAGGTGGCCGTAAAACCGACAACGGCATGATCGTCGCCGAAGCCGAGCTCTCGACGGATCGCCGCCTTGACGGCTGGAGGCGCCGGCGCGTATGCCTCGAGATCGGCACCGTTGGGATTGACGAGAATCTTTGCGGCATCGACGCCGCGCGCCGCGAGATCCTCCGCGACCACTTCCGACACGACCGAGATGCAGGTCGCCTGGCGGAACGCGAACGCCTCGGCTTCCAGGTAAATCCGGTGGTACCGATACGCACTGGCACCCTCGAAGCTGCGTTGAATCGACAGCTCCGATCCGTTGTATTCGATGATGTACGGGATCTGGAGATCGCGGCTGACCATCGCGCCTGCGACGTTGCCCAGGCAGAGCCGCTCGTACAGAAATGCCGGCCGCAACACCTGACACGTTGCCTTGACGATCGGATAGTAGTGATCAGTCGCCGTCGCAATTGCGTCTTCACCGTCGCGGCGTGCAGGAAGATCCATGGCTATCTGCTCGACGCCGAGCGAGTCGAGGAGCGGATAGCGGTGCGGCAGGAGGGCGACAAGACGATCGCTCGTGCGGCTCAACTCCCTGGCCACGTAACACGTGTGCCCGTAGCTCCCCCCCGAGGTCATGACATTCCAGAAATCCGTCCGCAGGTAGAGGCCCTGGCCTGTCATTCCCCGACCGCCCCACGACGCGTCGTCAAACATCACCGGGCTCGCGGCTTCGTACAACCCCCGCAGGCGATCGATGACATTCGCGGGTTGCACGGGGTGGCTGGCGCGATAGGCCCATCTGAGCGCGGCCGGAATACGGCGGACGGCGCCGACACGCCACGCAATCGGCGTAATCACCCGGGACATCGCGACGAAGAACAGCTCGTGGCGCCGCAGGCTGCGCAGCCGCTCGTCGTCCACATGCTCGACCGCGCCTTCCGCGGGCCAGTGGAGCCATGCACGCTTGCCGGCCGTCAGCGCACGATCGAGAAGGTCCAGTTGTCGCCTGCTGATTCGGCCGCTCGTGGCGTGCACGATGACACCTGCAACCTCGCCGCGCTCGATCTCCTGAGGAAGCCCCGTCACCGGTGGATGAAGCAATGGGACGTCGAGCGCGATCTTGTGCCGCTCGGTTGCAGAGTCGAGCAGCGACGAGTCGGCAATGCCGACGCGAGATAGATCGGACGCGACGTACAGATACCGAGACATCAGGTGGCGCCCTCGGCGGTGCCGCGACCGAACAGCAGATCCTCGACGGTCAGCGCCACGCCACTCGTCTCGACGAGCTCCTCGAACGGAATTGGCGCCGCGCCTCCAGAGGCCAGGCCCTCGCCGAGCAGTGCGAGCTCCTCGAAATGACCTTTCAGGATGTCGCCGCTCTGCCAGAGCGTCTGGTTGTCGCCGACGCGCGACAGGCGGCGGAAATCGTCCACCACATACGCGTCGTTGTCGCAGAACACCGTGATCTGTTCTTTGCCCATTCCCGTCTTCGGCCCAAGCGCCGTATAGACCAGCGTGGCGACGCTGCCGTCGTCGTACGAAAGCGTCGCGGTGAAATTGTCGTTCCGCGCGTAGGCGAGCGAACCCGGATCGATGGACGTGGCGCTCACCGAGCGCACCGGGCGCCCGGTCAGAAACCGAAAGACGTCGTACATGTGGCAGGCTTCGCCGATGTTGCGTCCGCCGCCTTGCGGGCCGTGGACCCAGTGATCGAGGGCGAGGTATCCGGCGTTCACGCGGTACTCGATGACGAGCGGCGAGCGCCTCGTGGCGAGACCGGCCTTCAGCGATTGGAGCGCGGGTGCGAAGCGCCGATTGAAGCCGACCATCAGGATCGGCGGTTCGGACAACGCCCGGTATGTGTCCGCGACACGCGCGAGCTCGTCCCACGTGATCGCCAGCGGTTTCTCGACGAACACGTGCTTGCCCGCGTTCAACGCCCGGATCGTCTGCTCCGCATGCTCGTCGTGCCGCGTCGAGATCACGATCAAATCGATCGACGGATCCGCGAGCGCGTCGTCCAGATTCGACGTCAGTACTTCGACACGCCTGGAACGCGCGAAATTGCCGCCACGCGCCGCATCCCGGCTGACGACCGCTTTCAGGAAGAAGCGGTCACGGCACTTGTCCATTTGCGGCACCAGCATGCTCGTGCCGAACGCGCCGGCGCCGACCAGCGCGTAGTTGATGCGCTCGTCCTGGGCTTTCCGGTGGCCCGCAAGCACCACTTTGGTCGAGGCGGACGGATCGGCCAGATCCGCGTCCTCGTCGGGATAGCGAATGAGCACGCCGAGCGGCAGCTCGCCTTCCGCGTCCGCCAGCGCGCGGTACGCCGCAGGCGCCTCGTCGACCCGCACTTCGCGGTCGATCAGCGAGCCGACGTCCACGCGTCCGGCCGCCACGAGCTCGAGGTAGGACTGCATGTTGCGGTTCTCGGTCCACCGCACGTATCCGAACGGATAGTCGTGGCCCTCGATCTCGTAGGCCGGGTCGTACCGTCCCGGTCCGTACGACGTGCTCATCAGCAGATCGATTTCTTTTCGATAGAACACCGCGCGCTCAACCTTCAGCCCGACGTCACCGACGATGACGACGGTGCCCTTCGCGCGGGTCACGTCCATTGCCAGATTGATGACCGAGTTGGATTTGGTTGCGGCGGTCATCAGTGTGCGATCGGCGCCGCGGCCGCCCGTGACGTCGCGGACGAGTGCCTTGAACGCCTCGGGATCGCTGGCACCGTGGGACATGCCGAGCCTTCGCGCTCGCTCGACGCGGGCGGGATCGAGATCGAGGCCGACGACGTCGCATCCAGCCGCACGCAGAAGCTGCGCTGTCAGCTGACCGATCAGCCCAAGCCCGAGGACGCAGATGCGCTCGCCGAGTTCGGGCGCCGCGCGCCGGACGCCCTGCATCGCAATGGCGCCGACCGTCGCGGACGCCGCGAGCCGCACTTCGCAGCCGGCCGGGATCCGCACGACCAGATTGCGCTTCACGCTCACGTAGTCGGCATGGTTGGTCGTGGCTGCCGGGGTTGTCGTGGCTGCCGGGGTTGGCGCGGTTGCCGGGGTTGGCGCGGTTGCCGGCAATGCGGCGGACGCCGTGGGCCGCGCGAGACGGCGACGCAAAATGCTGCGGATGCGGCCGATCGCCTTTCGCGGGTCGCGCAGGCTCGCCCGCGCGTAATGGCGCACGAGCGCCGTCACTTCGACGGCGCGCTCGATGCGCTCGATCGGCGTGCTGTCGGGAGCGGCCGCCGACGTTGGCCGCAGCGGCGCGATCTCGGTGCCCACGCTGATCAGCGAGTAGCGCACGCGCACGAGCACGCTGCCGGCCTCGACCGTCGGCCGCGGCACGCGCGCGACGATGGCGCCGCTCATGTTCATCAGAATCTGGCGCATGAATCCTGCCTGTGTGTCAGAGCCGATCGCTGAACGAGTACGTCAGCACGAGAGGAAGTGTCGATTCGCACGAGCACACGATGACTTTCGACGCCACTTTCACGCCGTAGCTGGGAGAGACGAAGCCCTCCTCGACGGCCACGTTGACGTCGCCAAGGCCAGGGCCGAGACGAAACCAGAGCGTTCGCTCGTCGCGCGACAGCCGGATCGATCCGCCGTCGACATCCGCGCGCACGGCCGGGTCGACGTGAAATCGCGACACCACCGAATGCGAGCCCTGCCCGGCGAGCGAATCGTGCACGGTGAGCAAGCGACCGTCACGATCGAGCGCAAGATCGCGCGTCACCGTGACGGGCTGCGCCAGGCGCTCGTAACCTCGATGTCCACCGGTGAATCGATCGCCGTCCTCTTGCACGGCCAGCGATGCGCCGAGCGGAACGGCGTCATAGTGCAGCTGCCACAGCATGAGCGGTCCGACGAACCGGTTCAGCTCTTCACCATCGATTTGAATCGTGTTGTGAAACTCCGTGCTGCGAAACCGGTTTCGCCATTCCGGAGACGCCGTGTAGAGATACGCGCCGCAGTCGGTGATCCAATTGACGCCGTTCATCCACAGCTCGAAGCTCAGAATGTCGTTGTGCCCATGACCGCCCCGACCGTGCATGCCGACTTCCGCGCAGTCGATGACGACGTGGGTGTCGCCGCGCCGCAGCACGAAGACACCGCCGTCGCTGAACGCCGCTGACCGCGGCGCCGCCACCTGTTCCGGAATGCGCGCGAACGCCTTCCCTCCGTCAGGACCCAACAGCCAGAACGATTCCTCCCAGAACCGCAACGCCGTCCGCTTGAAATCGCCGCGCTCGAAGAGCACCGCTCCCGTCGACAGCAGGTACCTGTGATCGTTGATGCCTTGCATGCCCAGCTTCTGGATGCGCCCGTCGTCGGCGTCGCCGATGAGAGGCACCGAGCCGTCGGGCTTCGTGTACGCGTCGACGAATTCGTACATGCGTTCGAGCCGCGACCAGGCGGCCGGCGAAACCGGGTCGCCGGCCTTTCGCATCAAGAGGTACGGCGTCGCGAACCCTTCGAGGACGAGGCGGTGGTACGCGGTCGACTGTTCGAAGTCGACGCCGTCCGTCGAGGTCTGCAGCTCGATCTCGTCAACGACGAGCGCGCGGCCTTGCGCGAGCCACTGGCGCCCTTTCGGGGTCGCTCCGAAGAACACGCCGAGAAACACCAGCCCGACGCCGTCGCAGAGATAGTGGTTGCCGTTGACGTCCGATCGCTCGAGATGCGAGGCGATGAACTCGCCGTGCATGAAAAGCGACCGCAGGAATCGCGACCGGAAAGCGCTCGACCGGCACGCGGCGGCGTCGGCGAAGTGGTAGAAGGCCCAGATCCAGCTGACGGCGCGCAGCGCGACGTCCATCGCGCAGATCCAGTTCACGCCGTACGCCAGCGGATTGCGCTCGATCCAGTCGTCGACCTCCGCCACGAACTCCCGCGCGTAGCGCTCGTCGCCGGTCAGCCAGTACGCCTGCCCCAGCGCGGTGAAATGCTGGCACCGGCTCAACTCCCACGGCACCTTGACGTCGGTCGGTCGATCGAGCTCGGCATATTGAATCGCACTCGCGTACTCGGCCTCCCAGGTGCGGCCCACCTTGAAGTCGGTGTGCCACGGAAGCCGATCGCCGAGGTCGCGGGGGCCGGAGCCGAGGAGATCGAACTCGTGCCGCAGCGCCGCGTCGGCGGCAGCCAGTACCGCGGCGCGCGAGTCGCGAAAGGTGCGCTCGAACGCCGCGGCCCACGCATCGCGATCCGACGGAGACATGAAAAACGGCCGCCGCTTCTGCCGATCCCAGAGCTCGCCGATCGTCCGCGTATCGGTCTCGCGGAGCAGACGCGCCGTGGTGAACAGCCGCGGCGCCACCTTCGACCACGGGCGTTCCACGCGGCGGCGCGCGGAATCGACGACGCGCGCAGCCAGATACCGCGGCGATCTCCGGAGCGCCCGGCGGGCCCGCGACAGGAACGTATAGAGCGACATGACCAACGTTTCAGGAACAGTGCGCGGCGATGTCGGCCGCCGTCACGAGCCGGCGATCCGGCTGGTCGAACGCGGGGTGCACAGCGACGGGCGCTTTCGCCGGCCTCGGCCATTGGCCGCTGGCCAGCCGCTCGTCGATCAGCGGGACCAGCTCCTGGAGATAGATCCACGCCATCAGCCGCAGGCCCGCGTCGTTCAGGTGAACGGGATCGTCGAAGAGATCCGGATCGCGAGGAAACGTGCGGTCGACATCGACAAACGGCGCGCCGACTCTGCGCGCGTAGCGTTCGAGCACGCGATTCTGGAAATCGGCCATCCGCCGGATGTGCGCGTACGGAATGGGCCAGAACGCGTCGTTCAAATAGCGGTACGTGTTCGCGTGACGCACCAGATCCAGCTTCAGGCCGGCGTGGGCGAGCCAGATGAACGAGGAGAGGACGAGCTGACCGCCTCCCGGCGCGAGCGCCGCGCGCATGTCGTCGAGGTTCCTGACCACGCGCGGCAAATCCATCGGCAGTCGCGAGTCGTACGGATCCGGCGCCGACTCGTCAACCCCTGACGGCCAGGTGACGATGCCCGCCGGCTTGGGGGGTTCGTCGCCTTCACCGCCGCGAAAGCGATCCCACGCCGACCGGACGCGGCGAACGAGCGCGGAATAGCGCTCGAGCGCCGTGCGCTCGCGCAGCGCGACGCGCGGTTTCGGAAAGAATCGCTTGAGCGGCGTGTGCAGCACACCGCCCGGCGTGAACTGATTCGCTTCGCCGTAGAACACGACGAGATCGGGATCGAACGGAACGAGCTCGGTCCGCACGATCGCCGCCATCGACCGCGAGTCGATGCCGGTTCGGCCCGTATTGAGCACGTCGAAATGGAGACCCGGCGCCCGTTGCGCGGCCCACAGATTGAGCCACGGCTCGAGCCGTTCCGGATGCGAGAACGGCACGCTGTAGCTGTCGACCGTCGTCGACGCTCCCACGAAGGCGACGCGAATCACCTGCGCCGCGCGATTGACAGCCAGGTCGGGCCCACGCCATCCGAAGTTGTTCGTGACGAACCACGAGGGCGGACTGACGTGACGCAGATGCCGGAACGTCGGAAATGGCTGCGGATCCACCGGCTCGAAAAAAAAAAAGTCGCTCAAGCCGCCAGGCCGGTCGTGTTTCGGTCCGCAAATCTCCTGCCGCAAATACTCGCGATTGAACTCGAAAAAGGGCGTGTATGGGTCCGCGACATGCGCCGCCGCGCGGGCGGCGAGCTGCGCATCCATCTCGAAGCGCGGCCGCGGGTCCGGATCGCGCTCGTACCACGCTGCCTGAACGCCCCGCGCGAGCGGCACATTGGGAAGGTGCTTCACGTCGGGACGAGCGGCCGGTCTTCGATCCACTGCGGCCACTGGGGCGGCGGCGAGGGCCAGCCGCGTGAGCGGTTGCCGATCGATGACGCGAAACGCCAGCTCCAGCAGGCCCGCACCGATCAGCAACGTTGTCAACGTCGCGACCGCCGCCGCGAGCAGCCGTGCCTTCATGTGCCGGCGAGGAATCGTTCGAGCACATCAGCAGTCCGCAGCGCGGCGCGACCGTCCCACAGTTCCGGACACCGCGGCGTCACCTCTCCCGCAAGCGCAGCGTCCGCGGCCGATAGGATGCGCGCCCGATCGGTGCCAACGACACGGTTCGTGCCATCGGTGACCGTCGCGGGCCGTTCCGTGTTCTCACGCAGCGTCAGACACGGCACGCCGAGCGCCGTGGATTCTTCCTGCAAGCCTCCCGAGTCGGTCAGCACCAGCCGCGCGTGCGACGTCAGGCTGAGAAAATCCAGGTACCCAAGCGGTTCGGCGAGCATCAACCCTGGCGCGTCCAACCCAATGCCCGAATCTTTCAGCCGCTGACGCGTACGCGGATGGATCGGAAACACAACCGGCAGCCGCGCCGCAATCGAGGTCATCACGTCGAGCAGCCGCGCGAAGGTCTGCGGCTCGTCCACATTCGACGGCCGGTGGAGCGTCACGACGGCATATTGGCGCTCCTGGACGTCGATGCGCCCGCGAAGGCGGTCCAGCGTCGCGACCGGCTTGAACCGCAGCAGCGTGTCGATCATGACGTTGCCCACGCGATGGATCTTTTCGGGTGGCACGCCTTCGGCGAGCAGGTTCTCGTCCGCATCCGGCGACGGCGTCAGCAGCAGATCGGCCACGCGATCCGTGACGATGCGATTGATCTCCTCGGGCATGGTCCGGTCGAAGCTCCGGAGTCCCGCCTCGACGTGCGCGATGGGAATGAGCAGCTTGGCGGCGACGATCGACGCCGCCAGCGTCGAGTTGACGTCGCCGACCACCACGACGAGATCGGGTCGGATATCGAGGCAGATTTGCTCGAAGCCCATCATGATGCGTGCGGTCTGAACGGCATGACTGGCAGAGCCCACCGCCAGATCGAAATCCGCCGCCGGCAGACCAAACTCTTTCATGAAGATGCCGGCCATCGCTTCGTCGTAGTGCTGACCGGTGTTGACGATTCGTTGTCGAATCCGCGACCGCGACCGCAGTGCTTCGAACACGGGCGCGATCTTCATGTAGTTCGGGCGCGCGCCGAGGACATGAAGGACGCTGTGTGTGCGGGTGCCTGTCACAAGGGTCGACCGCGGCGTGATGCCGCGCGAGGCTGCTGCTTGAAGACGTACAGGGGTCTGCCCTTGACCTGTTCGAACACCCGGGCAAGGTACTCGCCAATCAGTCCGATGAAGGCGAGCTGCACGCCGCCGAGGATCAGCAGCACGCTGGCGAGCGACGCCCACCCTCGCACGAGATCTCTGTAGATGAAAAACCGGCCAACGACGAACGCGAGGTAGACGCTGCCCAAGGCCGTCAACACCAAGCCGACCTGCGCGGCCAGCCGCATTGGCGCCGCCGAAAACGCGAACACGGCGTCGAATGCGAGCCCCACCATTTTCGCGATGGTGTACTTCGAATCGCCGGCGACACGCGCGGGCGCCTCGAACGTCACCACCGCACGCGGAAATCCGATCCACGACACCATGCCGCGCAGGAACCGATGGCGCTCCGGCATCGCGCGCAGCGCCTCATGGGCGCGCCGCGACAACAGACAGAAATCGGCCGCGCCGGCGACAATCGGCACGTCGCTGATGCGATTGATGATCCAGTAGAACGCGTTGGCGGTGAACCGCTTCAGGAATGTCGAGTCGCGCGTCGTGAGCCGGATGGCCGACACGACGTCGATGCCCGCGCGCCACCGGGCAACCATGTCGGGGATGAGGGCCGGCGGGTGCTGCAGGTCGCCGTCCATCATGATCACCGCATCAGCGTCGGCGACGTCGAGGCCCGCGGACAGCGCGTTCTGATGACCGAAGTTTCGCGAGAGCGAAAACACCATCAATCGCGCGTTGCGGGCGGCAAGGGCATTGAGCCGCTCGAGCGACGAATCAGTGCTGCCATCGTCGATGACGATGACTGATGACTCGACATCAGCGAGAGAATCGAGGACGCGATCCAGTTCCGCGAGGAAGCCGTCGATGACCGCCTCCTCGTTGAAGCACGGGACGATGACCGCGAGCGTTTGCCGGCCGGTGTCGTGGCCCACCTCAGGCAGCCTCGGTTGTGACGGTACGACCCACACGGTCCACGATCACCTGCGCGACGAAGATCGGCGTCAGCAGGAGATACAGCAGGAGGGGGCTGTGATAGATGACTTGGAATCGCGGCATGATGACGATGGACTCGATCAACGTGCCTACCGCCGCGATATTCAGGAGCGTCCACGCGAATGCCGGCAGACTTCCAGTGCGTCGAAACATCTGCCAGCTCGCAATTGCCATCAACGTCGCGAACGTCACCAATGCGGAACCGGGCAGCGAACGCCGTGAGATCCACTCGCTCGCCGCACGAGGCAGCGCACGATCTCCGAGGAGATGGCCGATGTCCTCGAACACGCCCGTTCCAGCGAACTGCAGTTTGGCGACGTACACACCGATCATTTCGGCGGGATGCTGACGCCAGAGCGTCACATAGTATCGCGCGAGCGCCGGCTCGTACCGATCGCTCAGAAAGGTCGCTCGCGGATCGATCCGAAGCGCAATTTCTTCGCCCTTTGCATCGTCCCACGCGAGGCCTTCGCGACGACTGAGGTCGCTCTCGGGCTGCGACAGACCCAGAACCAGCGGATGCATCACCAGGTGGTGCGTGGACCCCTCGGCACCACGGATTTCCAGCGGCGTGACGAGTGCCAGGTGTCCGACGCTGCAACCGATGGCAAAGGTGACCGCGGCCAGAACCTGGAGCCGAGCGGACGCGGCGGGTCCGCCGGTTCTACGGGTGCGCCGCCACGCCACAAAGAACAGGACGAACATCGCAAGGTAGATCGGGATCTGACTGGTGCGCATGCTGGCCCCGAAGGCCGTCATCGCGCCGACCGTGGTGAACGCGGCCGCCACCGACGCCGTGCTCCACGTCGTCCGATCGAGCAGGAGGATGTAGACACCAATCAGCAGCAGCGGCAGCGTCAGGACAAACGGCACGTAGTGATACTGATAGAGGCGGAGGTTCCACAACACGCCGCCGACCATGGCGGCGACTCCACTCGTGGCGAACAGGCTCACGCCGGCGCGGCTCAGCGCCACCACCAGCAGGATGAGGATGCCAAGTCGCAGAACGGCAAGCGCCTGGCCGATTCCAGCGGTGCTGACGCGCGGATTGACGAACAGGATCGCGCGCATCAGCCACATCAACGAGTTTTCGTTGTCGATGCGGGGCCGCCGCAGCGTGCGGCAATACGTTTCGATCGATCCGCAGCGCTGATCGATGACGCGAGAAATCGACGAGAACAGCTCGGCAGGGTGCTCAGTCAGCAGAGCGGGAATGTCGTACGTGTCGGACAGCTTCGTGGAACCGCAAAAGGCGATGTTGACCGCGTGGCTCAGCGATGCCCGCATGTGGCCATCCGGCCCGAGGACGGGATATGGCGATATGAGGCCGGGAATCAACAGCAACGTCATGGCGGTACTGACCGCGCCATAAACGACGGCGCGCCCGAACGATCGCCTGCCTGCAGCCGGCGGTCGTGTGAGCACCAAGTCGGCAAGCGAGCGCTCAGACCACTGCATCTGTGCCAGTGCCGCCTGGATGCGGGAAGGCCACGACCCTCCGGCCCGCCACGATCGCCAGCACTGCGATCGCGGTCGACGCGGCCAGCGTGTATCGCGCCTCGGGCACGAAAGGAATCTGCGCTCCCACACGGAGATTGGCCATGGCGTACAGCGCCACGAAGGCGGCCGCAACCGGTGTGGCCAGCGGCTCGAGAGCCAATGCCGCGAGCGGGCTGATGAGGAAATGAAAGTTCCACAATGCCCTGTCCGGCTGCTCCACGTAGCAGAAAACGGCGGCGATGGGCAACGACGCGATGGCCAGCGCCTTCAGCCGTCGCGGTGCCTTCAGAAACCCGACCGGCAGCAGAAAGTAGACGGCACCGAATTCGACGAATTGCGCCGCCAGAGAGGCGCGAAGCGGCTGGTGCGTGAGCCAGAACCAGAAGTATCCGCCGCTGAAAATCCTGGTCGACGCATTGCCGCCGCCGGAATAGTTGTAGCCGAACCAGTGAATCAGCGAGACATGCAGGGCGACCCAGATCACGAAGGCTCCTGCCGCCGCTCCCGCGATCCGCAGCGCCTGTCTCCGTCGGCCTGCGTGCGCATCGGCGATCGCCACGATCGCCAGCGGCGCGACGACGAACTCCTTGGCCAGTACACCGGCCGCGGCCACAGCGAACGCGATTGCGATCCGTTCTTCGAGCAGCCACCGCGTGACGAGTGGAGCGAGAAAGAACATCAGCGGATCGGCGTTGAACGGCTCGAACAGCGTCCACAACGACTGCGACCCGAACGCCGACAGCGTCATCGCGATGATCGACGCGCGTCGCGAGAGCCCGAATCGCAACGAGAGGTCGAAGACGGCGACGCCGGCCAGCGCGTTGAAGACAACCGAGTACACCCGCCATTTCAGCTCGACGCCGGGCAGCAGTCCCAGTACCCACGGCACCAGCACGCGAAAGCAGGCAATCGACGGGCATCCGTGGATGATGGGCTGGGTGGCAAGGCCGGTGTACCAATACGAATCGATCTGCCGCACCTGAGGAACGACGGAGGCGACGAACGCAAGCGCGCAAGCCACCGCGAGCCCGAGCCCGATTCTGAGTGCCTGCTGTCTGTCGGGCTGGGTGGCCACTTAGGGTCCTTAGTGCAGTGTTCGGCAATTACGCCGACGTAATCGATTTGATTAGCGCCACAGAGTCACCGAGCCATAGAGGCGCTCGACGCGGGTCTATCGCAGCCGTACGGCAGCCGTCGCCATGGCGGCTCGAACGTCCGCGCGGTTCGTGGGATAGAGGAGGATCGAATATGCGGCCCGGCCCCCGGGCTGCAGTCGCCGGAAATCGGCGTATGGATCGGTCGGCTGGTACACGCCGTCGAGATTGGTGACTGAAATCGCCACCCAATCCCATCGCTCGAAGTCGCGGCGCACGCCCCCGTCCCACACGTCGGCGGACACACCGTACGCATCGATCGGCGCCGTGCCGAAGTACGCCAGCAACGGCCGCGTCGAACCGAGCCGCGCCAACTCTGCACGGAGCGCAGGGAGATCCTGTCCCCAATCGACATTGGAATCGGCCAGATGGCGATAGCCGGCTTCCGGACCGCCGGCCAGTCGATTGACATAGCTCAAATAGTGCGGAGCAATGGCGACGCTGCTGATCAACTGGAGCGCGACGACCACCGCGGCAGCCGGCCGGGCCCCGCGTCCATGCGGGCGTCTGAACCACGCATCCGCTGTCACGAACATGCACAACGGAATCAGCAACAACCCGTACCGCACACCCAGCGCCAGCCGGTTGACGAGCATGACGATGCCGAAACACGCAATGGTGATGCGCCACACCAGGTGATGCGGCGGCAGGTGACGCCAGGTCGTCGCGAGCAGCAACAGGGCGGCTCCGATCACGAACAACTCTGCCGGCGTGCTCTTCAACGCCATCGCGACCGGCATGAAGTACCACCAGCCCAGCGCAGACCGCTGGCCGAGCAGAAATCCAGGATGACCGCCACGTTGATGAACGAGCTGCGTCATCACGCCGGCGACGGCGGCCGGAAGCCGGACGGACCCCAGGCGCGGCAACTCGATCGTGGCCATCGCAAAGCCGTGCGCCGCCCACACGACCAGCAGGGCGAAGGCAAACAATCCAATCGTGACGGCGGCAGCTGCGGCTGCCCGGCGGACGAGTCCACGGTGTGACCTCTCACGGACGCCCCGTTCGGACACGAACAACGTCAGGGCCACCACCGGAAAGAGGCTCAGTGTGGAGTATTTCGCCGCGAGCGCGACTCCGAGGCTCACGGCGAGCGCGGCCAGCGCGCCACGCGATCGCCGCTCGAGATAGGTGACGAGCGCCCCGAGGGCGGCGAGCGCACCCGCGATGAAACCGATATCGGTCGCGGCCAGCGCGGCGTTCGCCACGATGTTCGGCGATAGTACGAGCAGCGCCGTCCCTGCCAGCGCAGCCGCCTCTCCCGACGCCCGCAGCAGCGAGGCGTACGCGATCACAACCAGCGGCACACCGATCAATGCGATTGCGCTGATACGGGCGAGCAGGATCGCGCGCGCATACTCGTGCTCGCCAGACAGCACCGGCAGCGCGTAACCAAGGAGCACTGGAAGAGGCGCCACGCCGTCCTTCGCAAACCCGTCGAATTGACCCGAGTAGGCCTCCCGGCCCAGCTCCAGGTACCGCGTCTCGTCATAGGTGCCGCTCGTGGTCGCCGCAAACCACCCGGCCTGTGCAGCCAGCACCGCGGCAAGAACCGAGGCCGCGACAACATGCCTCGCGCCACGACTCACCCGTGGACCGGTTTCATCCACGCAATCAACGTCAGCACGCACACGCGGACACATCCGGCCGCGGCCGGCGAAGGTGCGACGCCACAGCGATCAAGGCCAGCGCCACGGAGAGCGGCACGGTGAACCGCGCCGGCGGCACGAACGGAATCTGCGCGCCGATGCGAAGGTTCGCGATCGCGTACACGGCGACGAACGCCCATCGCACGAGCGGCCGCGCGTCCTGAAGGACGATCGCCGCAAGGGGACTCGCGAGGAAGTGAAAGTTCCACAGCGCCCGGTCCGGTTGTTCGACGTACGCGAGAAACGCTGCGAACGGCAGCGCCGCGAGCGACAGCTGCCTCAGCACACGTGGCGCGCTGAACCAGCCGAATGGAATCAACAAATACAGTGCGCCGAATTCCCCGAAGAGGACGGCCAACGCCGTGGACGAGGGCAGACCCGAGAGCCAGATGACGAGATAGGAGCCCGACAGCAGATCCGCCGAGCGGTTCGGTCCGTAGCTGTAGCCGAACACGCGCATCAACGCCAGGTGCAAGGTCGCCCATACGAGGGTCGCGGCGCCCGCGGTTGCGACGGCGACGGCCGCCGTCCGCCACTGACGCTGCCACAGCGCCGCCCACACGGCGAACATCGCCACCACGATCACGACGAATTCCTTGGCGAAGACACTGACGCACGTGACGAGCGCCGCGCGCCGCATCCGATCCTCGAGGAGCCACCGCGTGACGACCGGAGCCAGCCAGAACATCACGGGGTCCGAGGTGAACGGATCGAACAATGTGTAGAGCGAACCAAACCCGAATGCCGACATCGTCAGCGCGACGAGTGCCGCCGACGATGACAGACCGAGCGCGAGGCTCAGCTCGGAGACGCTGATCGCAGCCGCCGCGTTGCACATGACCGCGTAGGCCTTCCATTTGAAGAATGACGGCAGCGGCACGAGGCCGACGGCCCACGGCACGAGAACCCGGAAGCAATGAATCTCGGCGCACCCCGGAAGAATCTTCCGGTCGGCCATCTGTTCGTAGAACAAATCGATCGGGCGCTGGCGGGAGGCCAGCAGCGCGATCGCGGCAAGCGCCGCACCGAGCCCGCAAACGCCGAGGGCGCCGACAACGGCCGGCGCGCGCGACGGCTTCAATGAATGTTCTCGCGTGTACGGATCGTCTGAAACAAGTTGGCGGCCAGCGAGCGTGAAGCGAGCCTCAACGGCAGCCACAACGGCTCCTGATTCAGCCCGACGACTTCGCTGGCCGAGATCAGACACCCGGGTCGCGTGTCGGCCATGCGAATCGAGGCAAAGCTGGTGAAGACCGGCTCGAACAGGACCATGCGCTCGTCGACCTCGAACTTCGGAACCGTGAACGTCGTCGAGAGACTGCGATACGGCGACTGGCGATCGTACTGAAACGTCACACGTCCACCGTCGCAGCGCTGCGAGCTCAATTCGACCCGCAGATAGCGCGCCCAGGCGAGATCGGCATTCCGGCCGGCATACTGGCGAACGACGGCGTCCTCCTGGCCGTTCGAGTCGCCCCGATCGAGCGTCAGCGGTTCTACCGCGGCCCGCAGATAGCCCGATAGCGAGCGACGCACCATCCGCTGTTGAGCGGCGCGCAGGCCTGCCCAAGCTGCGAACGCCATGAGGGTGAAGGCGGCCGCGATCGTCAGACGCCGGACCATCACGGGCGCTGTCAGCTCGTTGGAGAACAGCCGCCGTCCGCGTATCAGATGCACGAGCTGGGTGATCCCGAATCCGATGGCCATCCATCCAATCACTTCAAGGTAGAAGAAATGACGGTTGTGATACTGAATCGCGGGATAGCCGGCGACGTATGCGAACACGAAGAGCAGGAACACGCCGATGCGCGGACGCAACAGCGCGACCGCAATCAAGCAGCCGGCGACGACCACGATGCCCCAGCCGTAGAGCGGAGCCAGCAGCCGTCCTCTGACCGCATACACTCGATCGGCGACCCCATTCAATGGCGGCTGGGGCCATCCGAACGGCAACTCGGGTATCCGCACGATCGACGCGATGACGCGCGTGACCATGTCGGCTGGAAAGCGCGGAAAGAACTCGGCGTAGTACGACCGGGTTGCCGCGTCGTACTGGGGCGTCGCGAGCGACAGCGGCGGCCATTGGGGATGGAGACGCCGCGCATAGTCGCCGACGGTGAGCTGGATGAGCTCGTCGGTGCCCGTCACGCCCCAGTGATACGTCGGATTCTCGACGCCGAGCGCGTCGCCGTACTCCGGCATGAATCCGATGAGCGCCACGTGCCACAGGTTGCCTCCGGACGGCGCGGTGTACCGCGACTGCGGCCAGATGGACACGGCAAACGTCAGCGCGGCGACGGACAGTGCGCCGATCTTCAGAAGGGGGCGCGGTATCGTCGTCGGCCCTTCCAGGAACAACAGCACGGCAATCACGAACAGCGGAATCTCGATGACCACGTCGGCGCGGAAGCCGTAGCCAATGCCGGCGACGACGCCGTAACCGGCCGACAGCAGGAGCAACCCGCGAGTGGTCCAGCGGCGTAGTCCGACCGCCAGCGCGAATGCGATGAGCGCCAGCATGAACGGCGCTCTCGCGTAGTCGCGCAGATTCGCCAGATTCAGAACATTCAGGGGGGAGATCGAGACGGCAAATACGAACGCGAGCGCGAGCAGGCGGCCCATCACCAGTCGCAGCAGCACATAGACGCAGCCGCTCGTCATTCCGAAGAACAGCCCGAACATCGGCGCGAGGCCCACCCACGAAATACCCAGAATCCGCCACGCCGCGGCCGTTGTCAGCAACAGGTACAGCCACGTGCCTCTGGTGAGTGGTTCCGGAGAGAGATCGAGCGTTGCCGGCAGCGCCGCGCACGACAGGCGATCGTCCTGGTGCCGGAGAAAGCGGTCGAGCGCTTCCGGGCGCGTTTGCGTCACGTGCAGGCCGTACCCGCATGCGACGAGGACCGCGGGTTCCGCAACCTCGGCGTCCGGCGGCCCGAATCCACGGCCGGCTGCCGACGCCGCCCTCAGATAGTGCGTCGCCCATGCGCCAGCGGCTGAGACCACGAGGAGCCCGATGATGAGATCGACCTTCAGGCGTCTCATGTCAGCCGATCGTCATCGCCACTTATGGAACCAGAAGTCGAGGCCGGCCGGCTGGAATCCGCACCGTGCGTACAATTGCAGGGCCCTCAGATTGTGGGCCTGCGTCGCAACGGTCAGCCGCCGCATGCCGTTGGCCCGACACCAGGCCAACGCTGCACGCATGAGCGCCAATCCAATGCCGTGGCCCCGCATCTCCGCAGCCACACCGACCAGGCCGATGCGGCCTTCTTTCTCCGCGCCGGCGTGCAGCGTCAGGTACCCGACTGCGTCTGTGCCGCTGTCGGCGACGAGCACGTGGTCGGCCCAGCCCTCGCAGCTTCGTCGAATCCATGTGCGATAGAGACGGTCGCAGGCGGCGCGAGAAAACAGCGGATCCACATAAAACCGCGTCGAGGTGTGCGCGCCCGCGGCGATCTCCTCGAGACGCGCGACATCTGTGATGTGAACCGTTCGAATGAGGACGCCATCGCGCGGCGCGTCGGCGGCGTCGGCTTCAATCGACAGATCAAGGACGGACGTCGCCCGCGCCCCGACGAGGCGGAATCCGCGCTCCTCGGCCACGCGGACGGCAGCCAGGCAGTCGGCGGGCACAGGCAGATACAAGCAGCGGATCCCTTCGGCATCCGCCCATCGATCCGCCGCGACCACGTCGTCCTCGTCGACCGCAGATCCTTGCCCAATCGGAAACCCGAAGAACTCGGAGTCCCATTCCAATCGTTGCGGAGGTCGGCTCACAGCGTTCGGGTGCCCACCGGTTCGTCCTCAGGAAGGACGGCGTAGGTCGGCTGGCCCAGCAGTCGGAAATGCATGCGCGCCAGATATTCGCCGATGACGCCAAGCGCGAACAGTTGCGTCCCTGAAAACACGATCACGATTGAGGCAAGGAATGGAAAGCCCGGTACCGTGTCCCCGTACAGCAGATAGCGTCCGAGCACGAATGCAAGCGCGCCGGCGCCGAACAGCGTCAGCAGGAACCCGAGCAGACTTGCCACCCGAAGCGGCAGGACGCTGAACCCGGTCAGCATGTTCGCGGCGTGCGTGAGCAGCTGTCGGAACGTGTAATTGGACGCGCTGAACCGTCGCGGTTCGTGTTTCACGACGACGGCCTGGATCTTCGTCGTACCCCACGTCAGCATGACGTCGATGTTCACGAACGGCCCTCTGAAATCATCGAGCGCGCGCTGCAGCGATCGACGGAACGCGCGAAAGCCACTGACTTTTCGCGCGGATCCCACGCCAAGCACCTGCTGCATGACGAGCTTGGTCAGTTGCGAAGCGAGATCGCGCCACAGTCCGTGCTGTTCCTCGTCTGGCGTGCCATAGACGAGATCGCAGTCCGGACCGATGCGTGCGGTGAGCCGCGGAATTTCTTCGGGCGGATGCTGCAAATCGTCGTCGAGTGTGACGATCAGCGTGTGGCGCGCCTGTCGAATGCCACAGAGCAGTGCGTTGTGCTGCCCGTAATTCCGCAGCAGGCGCACGACGCACACGAATGGGTGCGTGTTCCTCAGCGACATCGCCACCTCGGCGCTCGAGTCGCGGCTGCCGTCGTCGACGAGGATGACCTCGAAAGTGTGTGCGATCGACGGCAGTACTTCCCCGAGACGACGGACGAGCTCGGGCAGCGCGTCGGCGCTGTTGTACACGGGCACGACGATGGACACGGACTCACCGGCGGTTGTTGGACGGGAAATCATCGTCATGTGGTCGCCTGGAGTCGTCTCGCAGCCTCGATGACGACTCGAATGACGGTCGACTGCTGCGCATCGGTCATGTCCGTCCAGAGCGGCAGCCGCACCAGCCGGTTCGACACGTCGTCGGTCGTGGAAAGATCGCCGCCACAGCGGCCAAAGCGTCGCCCGGCCGGCGACGAATGGAGCGGCACGTAATGAAAGACCGCACCGACGCCGTGGGCGTGGAGGTCGCTGAGGAACGCGGTGCGGGCGGCGAGGTCTTTCACGAGCACGTAGTAGATGTGACCATTGTGGGTGCAGTACGGCGGAATGCATGGCCGGCGCAGAAGACGCGCCTCTTCCAGCTCTTCGAACGCATCGTGGTACCGCTGCCAGATTCGCAGGCGTGTTTCCGTCAGACGATCGGCCTGTTCCAGCTGGGCGAGCAGAAACGCCGCGATGATCTCGCTCGGCAGGTACGACGAGCCGATGTCGACCCACGTGTACTTGTCGACCTGACCCCGGAAGAACTGATTTCGATTGGTCCCCTTCTCCCACACGATCTCGGCCCGTTCGACCAACCGAGCATCGTTGACCAGCAACGCTCCACCTTCTCCGGAGCTCACGTTCTTGGTTTCGTGAAAACTATACGCACCGAGATGGCCGATGGCGCCGAGCGGCGTGCCCCGATGTGACGCGAGCACACCTTGAGCCGCGTCTTCGACAATCTTCAACCCGTGCTCGACGGCGAGGGCGGAAATGCGGCCCATATCGCACGCCACGCCGGCGTAGTGGAGCGCGACGATCGCTTTCGTGGATTTCGTGATCGCCGCTTCGATGCACGCCGGGGCCACGTTCATCGTGTCGGACTGGATGTCGACGAATACCGGCGTTGCCCCTCTAAGGACGAAGGCATTGGCTGTCGTCACGAACGCGAACGACGGCATGACCACTTCGTCGCCTGGCCCGAGATCGAGCAGGACGGCCGCCATTTCGAGCGCGGCCGTGCACGAATGCGTGAGAAGCGCTTTTGCACAGCCGACGCGCGCCTCGAGCCAAGCGTGACACGCCTTGGTCATGGGCCCATTGCCGGACAGATGGCCCGCGGCGAGCGCCGCCTTCATGTAGGCGAACTCGTTGCCGGCGAGGCCTGGGCGGTTGAAGAGAATCATCGGGGACGAACGGCGACCGCCAGCAGCGATCCGCCCGCGGGAAACGAAGCGCCCGCGCGAATCACCGCGCGCTCGATGCCAGACAGGCGCGACATCATCCAGTTCACACTGGGCGCGATGGTCAGCGCGCGCCGCAGATCGACGGCACGCCCGCCAATCCGCGATACGACGATGGCCGGCAGGGTCAATGACATGAACGACGTCATTCGCACCAGCGCGAAGCCGGTCTCGCGTAACTTCTGGCTGAGATCGCGGTGCGTGTACCGCCGGCGGTGCCCGCTCGCCTCATCGAAGGCGCTCCATAACCAGCGATGTTGCGGCACCGTCACCAGCAAACCGCCTCCCGGGACGAGCGACTGATACATCTGCGCCAAGGCGGTCCGGTCGTCGTCGATGTGCTCGATCACGTCGAAGGCGCCGACGATGTCGAATTCCCGATCGAAGGGAATGCGCCGCGCGTCCATCTGCAGAAACTCGGCGTCGGGCAGCCGCTCGCGGGCGACGCGCAGTCCGCGACAGAGCAGCTCGCCTCCCACGAGCTTCATCCCGGTGTGACGGCGCCCAACCGCGCGCAGCACCCCTCCGACACCACAACCGACGTCGAGCATCGACCGCGCATCACGAAAGTATGTGTCGACCGCCCACGCAATCAGCGACGCCCGGCTGCGGAACCAGAAATGCGAACGCTCGGCATCCACCAGAACGTCGAGCGGGTAATCGGCGTCTTGCCCGTCGCCCGAGACGAGGTCGGGCGCGAAGATCGTAATCCCATCCTCGACAGCTGGTTGGCAGCCACACGAAGGACAGCGCCAGCCCGCGCCGTCGAATGAACTGGCGCAGCGGAAGCAGCGCTTCAGAGACAGACCTCCCGATCGTTCGAGAGCTTCATGGCTGCACCAGGGGATGCGGATCCGCGCCGAACCTGAAAATGGTGAACCGATTGCGCCACTGTGCCTTCGGGACGTCGTGCGCGATGATCGGCACGTACGTGCCCGCCTCGTCGACACTCACGATTGCCACGAAGTTGCCACGCTCGTTCACGGCCGCGTAGCGGTACCAGCGATTACCTTTCAGAAGGCCCGCCGCCAGGCCTCCGGACTCGAGGCGGCCATATGCCAGCAGGGCGCCGCCTTTCTCTAGAACGACCGGCTTGAAGGTGAGGGCGTACGCCGCCGGAGTTGGCGGCCGCGTGTCCACAATGATCCCGCGCGGCGAAATGGCGGTGGCGGGATCGTACGCGGCTTCAACAGCGCCCGCGGTGGGGATTGTCGTCGGTGCGGATAGCCGGCCCACCCACGCGATTCGCGTCCGCCGCGGGAGAGAGTCGAGGAAGTGGAGATCGTGGGCGTTCGGATAGCCTTCGCGCCGCATACGTTCGTAGACATTCTCGGTAGCCCACTCACTCGAGAGCCTGAGGTCGAGTGGCAATGGCAACGCGCTCCCCGGCGCAACGTCGTAGATACCAAGCACCGATCTTCTGAGGCTTGTCGCGATCTCGACGCCATCGAACTCCAGCAGCGGCGGATCGCCGTACACTGGAAAGAACACGCGATTGATTCCGCGCGTCGCGACCATCGAGACGACGCTCGAAAGATCCGGTGGGAGGGTCGACCGATAGCGAAGGCCGATCGCGACCGGGGCCGCCTCGGACTGCCAGTCGAAGTCGATGACGTAATACGCGCCCGTGCGACGCGTGCCGGCCGCCGGATGACCCACCATCGCCGGCCACCGCGCGACGACCACGTCACCTTCATCGCTGTACTCAGCGGCGACGGCATTCCGCGGCGCATTGATGTACTGCTGAAAAAGATCTTTCAGGTGAACGGATTGGTAGGCTCGGAGGGTCACGACCGACGTCAGCAGTAACGCTACTGTGGCGACCGGCAACAGTACCGCGCGGACCGGCGCGCCTGGTGGGACGTCGCGCCGCGCATGCCGAATCGTGCGCACGATCCATCGCCAGCTCATTGCGGCAACCATGGTCATCGCCAGAACCGAGACGATCTCGAGATAGAAGACATGACGCTGTTCGAACTCGAGCGACGAGTAGCCGAACACCCCGGCCAGCTGAGCGGCGGCAAATCCACCCTGTTTCACGCCAGCGGCGCTCCCTGCAATCAACAGCAGGAGCGCCATGAGCCCTCCATGACCGTTCAAGTGGCCGAAGACGCCGAACATCTGGTCGATTGCGCGTTGTCCCGGAAACGACGCATCGAGAAAATCCGGCGCGCGGTTCTGAAACGGGAGGTTCATGATGGCGTCGCCGGCGGCCAGCACGCGCGTAAATGCGTCCGCAGGAAAGTGTCGGAGAATGCGCAGCCAGTACGCGCGGCTCGCGTCGTTGTACGCGTCGGAAGGATAGGTCGCTGGAAGTCCCGTCCGACGCTGGCTGTAATGACTCACCGCCTCTCCCACGTACAGATCGCTGTACTCCAGACCATAGCCGTACATGGACGGCGCGATGAGAAGGTTGGCCTCCGATCGTGGGGTGAATCCGAGAAGCACCAGGTGGTAGGGATTCGATCCCCCGCCGTAGATTCGGAACACAACAGGCGCCGACGCGATCGTCAAGGCAAGCAGGAACGCGGCCGCGCCGAGTCCCTTGGCGCGCAGGCCTCGCCATGGCCTCCGATCCCGGAACAACACAAGGCTCGCCAGGAAGATAGGCGCCATCACGCCGACGTCGGACCTGAACCCGATCCCGACCCCGACAACGGCGCCACACGCCAGACACGCCAGCGTGAGCGACCGGCGTGATAACGGCCGCAGCGCCACGAGCGCGGTGAAGAACAGTGCGGCGAGGATGAACGGCGCCTTGGAGTAGTCGCGGAGGTGTGGCATCTGTTCGAGCCACACCGTCGACAGACACAAGTAGAGTGCGCCCCCAGCCGCGAAGCCGGCCGGCACGAACAGACGTAGCACTGCGTAGGACGCCACCACCGAAAGGCCGTAGAAAGTCGCGGCGATGCCCCACACCGCGTCCCAGGAAATCCCTCCGCGTTTCCATTGCCACGCGACCGCCAGCATGAGGTACCGGGTCGCGTGCTGAAATTGATTCGGCGCCTTCGACGACGCAACCATGACATCCCCAGATGCAAGCACCATCCGGCGGCGATGAAGGAAATCGTCCAACGGAGAACCGGCCTCCACGACCGGCTCCTCAAATCCTTTGCCGAGGGCCGCCATCACCGCCGGGCCGAACTCCGACTGATAGAAGGCCGGTATCAGGGTGTAATGCCTGCCCACGAACGATGCCACCGTGATCCCGATCGTCAGAAGCGCTGACGCGATCGCGACGTCCGTAGCGAGGACGCGCAGCGGGGGTGCGCCGTTCACGATGACTTCTTCCGTGGTCACAGGCAGTCCTCCCGACCTTCAATCCAGGACGCGTGCCACAGCACGGCATTCATGACGGTCCAGAGCTGAAAGCTGGCGCTGGCGCGCCCGCTAATCTGATCCTGCAGCAGGGAAACGAAGTACTCGTTGTCGAAGAAGCCGTCGCGCGCGAGCGCCGACCGCCTGAACGCTGCCAGGCAGCGGCTGCCGAAGTCGCCTTCGCGAAACCAGTCCTCCATCGGAGCGCCGAAGCCCTGTTTGCGCCGGTAGATCATGTCGTGATCGAGATACGGCTCCGCGGCCTTCTTGAGGATCTTCTTGCCGGTTCCGTCCGACAGCTTGTATACGGGAGGAATGCGATTGGCGAATTCCACGACATCGTGATCGAGGAACGGCACGCGCGCTTCGATGCCATGCGCCATCGTCAGCTTGTCGACGCGCATCAGCAGATGCTCGGGCAGACGCAACTGCATTTCGAGGTACGGAATCTTCTGCAGCACCTGAGGCTCGAGGAGATGACCCGTCAGGCCGCCGACGTAGTGGCTGACCACCGCGTGACTGTCGAGCGTGCGATGGCTCTCCGGCAGCAGTCCTGGAACGGGACAGTGGATCTCGCTGCGAAACGGTGTCGGGTCGGGCGTCAGCCGCTGCCGGCGCTCGCCCCACCAGCAGACCGCGCCGCCCCAGAACAACTCCTCGCCGCGGCGCGCCCGTTCCTGCACTTCGAGACCTTCACCTGAGAGCGATGCACGCGGCTGGCGGAGCGCTGCTGCCGCGCGCGCCCACCACGGCCGCTGCTGGCGCGCGGGCTGGTAGACGGACTCGTACAGGCGCCGATAGTGTTCGCACCACCAGTACCCGAGGAAATTTTCGTCGGCGCCCTCGCCTACCTGGACCACCGTCGTGCCGCTGTCCCTGACCAGCCTGGCCAGGAAGTACAGCGGAATGCAGACGTTGTCCGCAATCGGCTCGTCCTGAAGACGAACCAGCAGCGGCAGGAATCGCTGCATCTGCCCGCGATCGATGAGCACCTCGTGGTGATCGGTCTTGTATCGGCCGCTCACGCGGCGCGCGAACTGGAACTCGTTGTAGTCCTCTTTGCCCTCGTAGCCGACCGTGAACGTCGTCACCGGCCGCGACATGAGCTCGCTCATGAGCGCGACGTTCATCGACGAGTCGACGCCCCCCGACAACAGCACGCCGAAGGGCACGTCCGACACCATCCGTCGCGAAATCGACTGCTTCAGCAGCCGCGTCAGCTCGCGAACCGCCTCGTCTTCGCTGAGATCGCTCTCGCTCAGCGTGGTTGCCCTATCGGGTACCGAGTCCCAGTACCGCCGCGCCGTCGCCTCGCCCCGATGATCGACGGTGAGGATGTGAGCGGCTGGCAGCTTGAAGATGCCGCGGAACAGCGTGAGCGGCGCCGGCGTCACGATGAACGTCAGGTAGTGCCAGAGCGCGGTCCGGTCCATCTCCGCGGTGACATCGGGATGCGCAACGAGCGCGCGGATTTCCGAGGCGAACAGCCACTCGCCGTCGAACGTCCGCGTGAAATACATCGGTTTGATGCCGACGCGATCGCGGACGAGATGGAGCACCGGTCGGCCGGGATCGCGCGAATCGTAGATCCCGACCGCGAACATGCCGTAGAACTTCTGCACGGCGTCGAGGCCCCACTCCTCGTACGCGTGCAGCAGCATCTCGGTGTCGGAGTGGTCGGTCCGCCATTGGTACTTCCCGAGCGCCTCCAGCTCGCGGCGGATGTCGGCGTGGTTGTAGATTTCGCCGTTGAACGTCACCGTTACCGTGCCGTCGCAGTTCGACATCGGCTGCGACGCGGCGGAGGAGAGATCGATGATCGAGAGCCGGCGGTGGCCGAAGCCGCAGCGGCCGTCCTGCGACATCCACAGCCCGTCGCCGTCGGGGCCGCGATGCGACATGCGATCCCGCATTCTGGCGATCACATCGGCGCCGATGCGAAGCGAACGGGGATGAAAGCTACCGACGATGCCGCACATCAGAAGTCGAAGTAGATGAACTTGGCCGAGCTACCCTGGCTGACGGTGATCGCGACGACCCAGAGCAGGAGGAGCGCCGGCCAGAACACCTCCGCCGGCACGTACCGCACTGCCGCCTTCACTCGACGATGGTCGTCAAAGCGATGCGTCAGGAAGAAAATCGCGACCAGCAGCACGATGAACAGATTCCGCGATGCAAAATCGACGACGTCTGCCCACCCGCCGCCGCGCATCGATGTCGCCAGCATGTCGGTCGCTGCATGGACCGTCGGCGCCCGGAAGAACACCCACCCGACGGTGACAAAGTGGAATGTGGCGCAGACGGCAAGAGGCCGCGGCACCGCCCGGGCGACCGTGCGCCGCATCGCGTGGACGATGGCCACGCCGACGCCGTGAAAGAGCCCCCAGACGACGAACGTCCAGCTGGCGCCGTGCCACAAACCGCCCAGCGCCATCGTGACGATGATGTTGCGCGTGTCGCGCACCCGGCCGCCACGGCTGCCGCCGAGCGGAATGTACAGGTAGTCGCGCAGCCAGTGCGAGAGCGTGATGTGCCACCGGCGCCAGAAGTCGACGATCGAGCGCGCGACATAGGGTCGAAGGAAGTTGTTCGGCAGCCGGACGCCAAGCATCAGCGCCAGACCGATCGCCATATCGGTGTAGCCGCTGAAATCGCAGTAAATCTGGACGGCGAATCCGTAAATCGCGAGCAGCGCGGCGGGGCCGCCCAGCGTGCCGCCCGTCTGTCGATACGCCGCGTCGACGAACTCCGCAATCTGGTCCGCGAACACCAGCTTCTTCACGAGCCCCACCGTAAAGATCGCAAGGGGCACGGCGAAACGCGTGAGCGGACGGGCCCGCGGGTGCTCGAGCTGCGGGATGAGCTCGTGGGGCCGGAGAATGGGCCCGGCGATCAGGTGCGGGAAGAACAGCACGTAACCGAGCACGGTCGACGGCGCGTGCCCGGCTGGAAACGACCGACGGTAGATGTCGACGATGTACGCGGTCAGCGTGAAGGTGATGAACGACACGCCAAGAGGCAGCGGCAGGTGCTGGAGATCGCCGCGCCATCCTGCGAACGGGCCGACGACCTCGCGATAGAGGAAGTTCGTGTACTTGAAAAACAGCAGCGGCATGAACAGGACGGCCACGCTCGTCGCCGCACGGCGCCGGCGCGTCGGCTGATCCGCGGCGCGCTCCATCCAGCGAACGCCGCCGTAGGCGATCGTCATCAAGGCGTACGGCAGCCACGTGTACTCGACGCGCCACCACGCGTAGAACACCGTGCTGCCGCCGATGATCGCGTAAATGCGAACCCTGGCCGGAACCGTGGCGTGGACACAGAAGTAGACAAGAAAAAAAACGAAAAACGCCGGAGAACTGAACAGCATTTATCTGGAGACCACCGGAAAGATCGCCTCGGCCATCAGCTGATGCCCCAGTGCGTTCGGATGCGGATCGCCGGGCATGGCGAAGAGCTCCTCCGCCGCCCGCCCTCGCATGGCCGGCAGCAAGTCGATGTAGGTGTACCCATTCGATTCGGCGATCCGTCGCATGGTGTCGTGGACGAACGCGAACTGATAGTCCTTCAGATTGTGAACGTCAGGAGTCATCGCGAGGTACAGATGTATGCCCCGCGACTTCGCGAAATCGGCGAGCTCTTTGAGCTTCTGCTGCATGCGGAGGAAGCCCGGCGCGCCAGGATCGTAGGCGGCGCGATAGTGATCGACGAGCGAGCGTTCGCCCGAACGGTCGACCATGCGGTGATAGGCAATCCACAGCGTGACGGCAACTTCACTGTGGCGCAGGAGCACGTTCCCTCCGCCCGGCGGCAGATCCTCGGCGTCGCGCAGGAAGTAGTGGACGACGATGTCCGTCGGATTGAGGCCGGCGAGCTCCTTGAAGAACCGCGAGACGTACCGCTCGGCGTTGTAGTTGCCTACGCCGGCGTTGAGCACTTGCACCGGCCTGCCGGACCTGCGCAGCATCGCCTGGAGGCGCGCCTCGACCGTGTCGTCTTCCGGCACGCCCCACCCGAGCGCGATCGATCCTCCCAGGAAGAGCACGCGACGGCCGCCCGCGGGCAACGGCTCGACCGCGCCGCCGCGCAGACCGTGCTCGTTCAAACGAATGGTGACGCGCTGCAACACCGCCGACTTCGAACGCACATGGTCGAAATCGAGCGCGGCATCGTCGCTTCGCGTCTTCAACTCCTTCGAGTACCGCCACATTTCGATGTCGTAGGTCGACATCGACCTGTTTTTGGCGCGCAGGAACAGCTCGCCGATCGCCATGGACACGACGACCGACACGGTCACGAGCACGAGCGAGAACAGCGCGCTTCTCGACGAGGTGTACACGGGTTCGGGTGAGCGCGGCACTACTCGTAGTCGGCGAGGACGCCCTTGAATCGTTCGAAAAACGCCGCGCCCACCGTGAATGTCGCCGCGCACATCACCAGGTACGTGATCGCCACGGCGGGAGTCGGCCACCGGCCGTTCAGCATGCTGTCGCGGTACATTTCGGTCATGTAGTAGATCGGGTTCAGGTACACGACGAACGCGAATCGCGGCGGCACCATCTCGGGCTTGAATCCAATCGGAGACAGAAACATCAGCAGGAAGACGAACAGGTTCACGAAATACGTGATGTCGGGCAGCGCAACCGTGAGGCTCGACAGAATCCACGTGAGGCCGGCAAGCCACAGGATCTGCATCGCGATCACCGCCGGCAGCCACAGCACGTGCCACGTGAGCGCTCCGGCGCCGGTCACGAGCACCAGCACCAGCGCGATGCTGACGAACTGACTCGCCATCCCGACGAGGACGCTGCGGATCGGAATGAGCTCGATCGGCAACATCACATTCTTCACGAGATGGATGTTCTGCTTGATCGAGAGCATGCCGGTTGTGAGCGCCTCCATGAATCCGAGATACGGCACCAGGCCGCAAAACACGTACAGGACGTAGTCGAACTGGCTGAAACCCGTGAACCGGATTCTGAGAACGACCATATACACGAAGACGTACACCGACAGGAGCAATGCCGGCTGCAGTACCACCCAACTCATGCCGAGGACCGATCCGGCATGACGTTTCGCCAGTTCCACTCGCGTGATGGCGGCAAGCAGCTTTCGATGCCTGTAGATGATGCCGAACATCTGTCGCGACGCCGCAATCAAAACGGTGATGAATCGCATTTATCCGGGCTTGTGCGCCTTGACGATCAGATTCCAGCCCATGAGCCGGCCGGCGAGCCCGAGCGGCAGCCATCGCTGCGACTCGGGCAAGTCGCGCGGCATCAGCTGCCGGCGGTAGACGCGGACGTTTCGAAACCTGCGGAAGATGGTGCGGAGCTGCTTTTTTGTGTAGACCTTCACGAGCGGCCGCGCTTCGTTCTCGGTGATCTCGACCATCGTGGACATGATGTCGCCCATGGAATGGTGCACGAGCTGTCCCTGTTCGAGCCCAATCCCCCACACGAGCTTCCCCCAGTAGTGCAGCGAGCTCTCGGCGTAGAACATGAGGATGGCCTTGCCGCCGGGTTTCAGAACGCGATAGATCTCGTCGACGACGTGATAGGTGTTCGGCGTGTGGTGCAACACGCCGTTGCTGTAGACGACATCGAACGAGTCGCTCTCGACGTTCAGCCGCTCCGCATCCTGGTGGAGAAATTGCCCGTCCAAACCCCGGAGGCGGAAGTTCTCTTTCGCGTGGTTCAGATGACCGATTGAAAGATCCAGGTCGGTGACCGTCGCGCCGCTGGCGGCGAACTGCGCGAGGTCGGTGCCCATGCCGCCGCCGATCTCGAGGACGCGCTCGCCGCGATGCTGCGTGAACTCCATCAGGTCGGGCATCCACGGCGCGTATTCGTCATAGCGATAGCGCTCCGCTTCCAGGAACCAATCGAGCGTATGCGGCTGCGCATGCCTGATGTATTGCGAACCGACCGGGTTCTCGTTCCACTGCCGCTGGACTTCATCTTTGTACGCGTCGCCGGTATCGATCGACACGGCCACTTGTACGCCTCCACCGTCCGCGTCTGTTGCCGCCGCGGCCATGCGTTCGGTGCGCGCGGCCGGCTTCAACAGATCGCACAGCAGCTCGGTTTCCGTCCGCTCCTTCCGAGCGAACATCCAGAGGTTCTCCACGTGCCGCCGCCACGAATAGTGCTCGGCAACTGCCGCTCTGGCGTTGTGTCCGAGCGCGGCACGCAGGTCGGGACGCTCGATCAGTCCAACGACCGCCTCGACGACTTCGTCGACGTTGCCGGGCGCGCAGAGGACCGCTCGTTCGTCGCGAATCTTCCGTGCCGTCGACACCCGGCAGGGCGTGAGCGCGGGCGACAGCACCTGTCCGATCTGCTCGAGGTCGCTGGCAACGATGGCGCCGCCGACGGCCATGTATTCGAACAGCTTCGTGGGTGAGCCGAAAAAGCGGCTGTCCTTCATGTGCGACGTGTGCGGCGACAGGAAAATGTCGCAGGCCGGCAGCAGACGCGCGCCCTCGTCTTGCGGCACACGTCCAACCGAGCGGACCCGGTCGCCATTGCCCGTGCGTTCAATCGCCGCATCAACGAGCTGTTTGTATGCGCCGTCGCCGATCAACAGGAACCGCGCCTGGGACGCCGCCGCACAGATTCGCGGGAGCGCCTTGGCGAGCACACCAACGCCGTGCCAGCCACCGAACGTCCCTGTGAAACCGATCACAACGTCGTCGTCGCCAAACTCGAGCTCGCGGCGCAGCGCGCGCCGGCGGTCGGTAGGCAGTGGCGCATAGACACCGGTGTCGACGCCGTTCGGGTTCGTGAGGATCTTGTCGGGATCGACACCGCGCGACACGAGATCGTTTTTCACGTGAGCCGAGATCACGGAGATGACGGTGGCCTGCTTGAACGCAAAATCTTCGGCTCTTGTGAACAGCGACTCCTGTGTCAAACCTCCGTTCCCGAAGCTTCGCTGCATCGAGATTTCCGACCCGTTGTACTCGACGATGTAGGGGATGGCGAGCTCTTGGGCGAGCAGCGCGCCGGCGTGATTGCCCAGACACAGACGCTCGTAGAGGTACGCGGGTTGCAGCGCCTCGAACGCTGGCTTCAGCAATCTGTAGTAGTACCGACCGCCATCGAGAAGATCCTGCTCGGACCCGGACGTCGCAGGTGCAGCGGGCACAACCTGATGGACACCCATCCTGTCGAGCAGGCCGTAGCGATGGCCGAGGAAGCAGACCAGCCGCTCTGTCGTCGCGGCCAACTCCTTCGCGACGTAACAGGTGTGACCGTAGCTGCCTCCGGAATCTATCTGATTCCAGAAATCGGTCCGCAGGTAGACGCCGCATCCCGGAATCAGGCCGGCCTGGTAGCGCCATGGCACAGGCGTCGGATTCACGAACGCGTTCTTGTTCGATTCGGGAATGAAAAGAGACGTCGATTGGCTCCGAAGCGAAGTCGCGTCGTCGTCAGGCGCGGTGACTGGTCCGCGCAGCTTCTCGTACGCCTTCACCACCAGTACGTGGCGCCAATAACCCGGCAGGCGAATCGAATCGACGCACTCCACCGCCTGTTCTGCCGGCCAGTAGATCCACACGCGCCGCCTGCGATTGAGGATCTGCTTGGCCAGCCGCAAATGTTCCCGGCCCGGCCAGCCGACGTACATCTCGAGCACGACGCCACCCAGCTCGGGATCGCGCTCGATCTCGGACACGACGTCGATGGCGGGACCGAGCTCAGAAGGCTCGATCGCCATCCTGTGCCGTTCGGTGGTCAGCGCCAGACGATCGTCGACGACGACGGCAGTCGATCCGTTCGCGGCGACGTACAAGTACTTGTTCGTGCTCACGCGGTGGCCGCGACCTGGGCGACCAGGCCGTCGCACGTCGGAAAACAACCGTTCACGCCCAACGCGTACAAGTCGACGACCTCCTGGCGTTCGAGCCGGAGTCCTGCGGCCCGTATCGCGGCTGCGATGCTGGCCTCGTCGGCCTTCCATCGATGGGTGCGGACCTCGTGACGCGAGTTGCGGTAATCCAGAGGGATCAATGCGAACAAGGAACCTCCTGGACGAAGTACCCGCCGCATCTCGCACAGGGCCGCGAGCGGATCGTAGAGATGTTCCAGCACGTTGTTGATCACGATCGAGTCGAATGCATGGTCCACAAATGGCAACCGATGCGCGTCACCGGCAACGCCGCGCACCGGGCTCCCCGCGCCAATCCACTGCAACGACGTTGGATTCAATTCCAGGCAGACGAATCTCGTCGCGCGGGGCGAAAGCCTTCGCGCCAGCTGACCGTAGCCGCTGCCCATCTCGAGGACCGACCCGAGCCCGGCCGGCAGGAAGGCGGCGAACTTCTCGTGGTCCGCGCGCAACGGGGCATCGCGTGGAATCGTGGCCAGGTATCCATGGGCGTCGGTTTGCCCTTTGATCGCGGTGGACGCCGAATCGACGGCGCCCCGGCGCGCCTGGTGCCTCGCGAGCTCGAGCAGCTCGTGGCCATCGAGGAATCGATGAGCGGTGAGCGCGCGTGCGCTGAACGCCTTGAGCGCGCCGAGCCAGACGCCGAGTCGCACCGCTCGGTCGATTGGACCGCCATCGAACAAGGTCAGGCGCACCCCGGGATCTGCTTTCGGCCAGTTGTACACACGATACTGGTCGTACCGCTGCGCCAACGCGACGGACTCGTCGCTGTGGCGGTGGTACCACTCCATGCGCGAAAACTCGAGGAGCGGTAGGAGCTGGGGGATCGGATCGGGTCTCCGGCAGGCCCACGCGTCGTCGAACGATCGACTCACGACTGAAGTCGTAATCAGCTCAATCAGCCCGCGCTCGCGGAAGACGCCGCCGCCGCTTCGGATGTCGAATCGGTGGGGTTGATAAGCGCCGCCGGGGAGATACGGTGTGCGTTCCTCCTCCGCCTCTCCTCCGTCCCCGCGGCGTCCCACCTCCGTCCCTGCTCCGTCCCCACACGCAGGAGAGTCGGAGGCGGGACGCAGCAGGGACGCAGCAGGGACGGAGGGGGGGCGCAGCGGAGGCGTGGTCAGCGATGTGTCGCAGTCCAAACCCGCCGCGATCATCGCGGCCTCCACTCGATCGGGAGGATCGAGGGCCGTCGCCACCTCGAACCGCACGTATCGGATCGGCTGACGCACCAGGCGCGCGATGGACCGCACGGCGGCCGGCAGATCCTCGAGTGCCGCTTCCGTGCCCACGCGCGGCACGAGGAGTCCAAGCGCGGCCCCCTGACGGATGAGCGCGCGCAGCAGCCAAAGAGTTGGTCTGCTCCATGCCGCGCCCGATGCCACCGCGCGATCCCATTCGAGGAAGACGACGGCGATCGGCACCGGCGACAGCGCGAGGGCGGCAAGCGCCCGCCACTCGGTCCACCGGCCTGCGACCGAACGGCGCAGCGAAAACGAGACGGCGAGGCCTTCGATGCGGACGGTTCCGCCGACGATGAGCCGGCTGACGGTCCCGCCTCGGTCGTGCTGAGCGAGCAGATCGATCTCCAGCCAGCTTCCGAACACCGCCTCGGCTTCGAAGTCGTCGAGCCCTTGATTGTCGCGATTCTCGACGAGCCAGAGCATTCGACCGGTGCTGCTGTGATTCGACTGATCGCCAACGGCAGCTTCGACGAGCGAGATCGCTTGTCGGGGGGCCAGCCTGAACCGCTCGAGGACCGGATGCGACGTCACGACCCATGCGTCGTCGCCGTCCTGGAGCCATCGACTCACTCGAGCCCGGACATCTTCGCCAAACGGTTCGATCCATTCTGCGATCACCGCCGCACGCGAGCGCGCCGGGGCTACTGAGAGCGGCTGATCGTCGGCTGCCGTGAGTCTCTTCATCCAGCAGCGCTGGAGCGACGAGCCGCGGCGAAGATCACCTCGCGCATCGACGGATCCCGCTGCATTCGCCGGTAGTTGTCGAGATGCTCCCCGGCGAGGGTTCGCATCGAGTAGATGCTGTAATTGAACGTTTCAATCGTCACCAGTTCGAGCTGGAGGCGATCGATGAGCCACCGCACCTCATCGACGGTGTACTCGCGATGGTGCCCCTCGAATGGCAGTTCGGTGTCGTACAAGACTTCGAGCGGCACCATCACCGTCTGGCCGCGCGCGAGCTTCTGCCGGTTGTACAGATAGGCCGTATTCGGCGTGTCGATCACGAGGAGTCCGCCCGGCGCGAGCAGCCGCCGGAGCGCGTCGAGCAGCACCCGCGGCGTGTGCGGCACGTGCTCGACGACGCCCAGGCAGAGGATGGCGTCGTAGGATTGCTCGGGGAGCCGTCCGAGTCCATCCCCCGCATCCGCGAAGTCGAGAACCGAAATACGCTCCGCAGTCATGCGCGCGATGCAGGCATCGAATGCCGGCGCGTACTCGCGATAGGCATCGATGGCGTCCACCTGGTATCCGGCGCGCGCGCACGCATTCGCGAAATTGCCGAAATAGGCTCCGACGTCGAGTACGCGCCCGCCCGCGGGCACGTGTCGGTTGAGGGCCGATAGAACGCGGACCATGCGCACGACGCTGCACCGCAGGTACTCGGTCCAGTCGTATCCGCGAAGGCCGGGCGATCGCCGCGCCAGCGGCGCAAGATCGCTCGCCGCGATTGTGGTGAGCATTTCGGATGCCACATGCCAGGCAATCGGGAACTCACGCGGAAACTCGCGCGCGATGCAGGCCGGAAAACCAAGGTCGACAACGGTGGCGGTGTCGCTCATGCCGGCGTACCCGCGGCGGCGGCCGGCACGAGGCGCCACTGGGCGTCGGCCACGACGCCGGTTCCCGTCGCGACAATGCCACCGCCTTCCACGACGATTTCGAAGGCGCGTGTCAGGCACGTGTACACGCCGGGATTCAGCGAGAAGTAGGCGGTCTGTTGCTCGTCGTAATAGCCCTCGCGCGCGATCATGATCGTCACCGTGTAGGTGCCATTGCCGATCGGCAGCCGTTCGAACTGCATCCGCAGCACGCCGTGCCGCGCGACAGCCTCGTCGAACAGCAATTCGCGGGTCACGGCGCGCATGACGTCCTGCACGCCGTCGCGATGAAATGCCACGAGCACTTGTGCGTGCTCGCGAAGCTTCGGCTCGTTGATTCGGAACCCGATGTCGAGCTCGAACGGGTCGCCGTATCTGAATGTGAACCGTTCGCGGCCGTGCGCATCGAGCGGTCGCAGAGACGTAATCACGATGGCGCCGGTGCCCTGCCGCCCGGCCGCCCCCGCAGCCAGCGTGTCGGCTGGCCGGACACCAGCCGAATGATCGTCAGTACGAAAGGTCGCCCAGGCCCCGGCGGCCGGAGGCATCTCGCCGATCGCGATCTCGCGGCCATCCCGGAAACCATGGACCATCAAGACGCATGGCTCATCCATCCAGTAGTCGACCTCGATGGCGATGGATGGCGATGCCGGCGCCGTGACGACCGCAGCAACCTTGTGAAACGGGGAACCGAAGTTCAACAAGGCGCGGGCCGGTCGTCCGTGCCACATGACAGGATCGCTCCAACAGCAGCCTTCGAGCTGAAGGGCGACATTAGACACGTCAGTACCATCGAGCGGAACCGTCCCGAGGCGACCGTGCTCACCGAACACGTCGATACGGCTGAAATACACGGGCACTGGCTGGGGAATATTCGCAGCTGCGTGAACTTCGACCCCAATGGCGGAAACAGGCGCGGTCGGCTCGACGGCGGCTGCGAGCTCCGCCGCACGTTGATGGGCCTTCAACCGCAGCCGCTCCTCCTCCTGGCGGCGAATCGAGTTCTCATACGCATTCACGACCTCCGCGCCCGGGCCGTCGAGAAGCACGCGGCCGCGTTCGATCCACACCAGACGCGGGCACAGTCTGACGGCGGAGTAGATATCGTGGGTCACCAACAGCAGAGTCGAACCGTGTTGCTCGCAAAGCTCGCGCATCCTGTCGAAGCTCTTCTGGGCGAAGTACGCGTCGCCGACACCCAGCACTTCGTCCAGAACGAGCAGGTCGGGCGTCATCGCCGTCGATGCTGCGAACATCAGCCGCACGGCCATGCCGGTCGAATACGTCTTGAGGGGCTGGTCGATGTACTCCTCGAGCTCCGCGAAGTCGACGGCTTCGGCGCAGCGGCGGTCGGCATCTTTCCCCGTGATGCCGAGCTGTGCGAAATAGGCGTACACGTTCTCGCGGCCCGTGAAATCGGGATGGAAGCCGGTGCCGATTTGCAGCAGCGCGTGGATGTGGCCTTTGACGTCCAGAACCCCCGACGTCAGCTGGATGACATTGGTGACGAGCTTCAGCAGCGTGCTCTTCCCCGCGCCATTTCGCCCGATGATCGCGACCTTCTCGCCTCGCCTGATCTCCAGGTTCACGCCGTCGAGCGCGGCGTGCTCGGTGAAAGCATCACGCTTCGTCCCAAGCAGGCCGAACATGTCGCGGAAGCGGTACGACGGCTTCCTGTAGAGCCGATAGACCTTCGTCAAATCAACGGCGCGGATGACGATGTCGTTCACTGGAGATTCCGAGGCGCGAGCACTCCGTCAGGCGACAATCGGTACGATGCGCCGCAGCTCTCGCACGTTCCGTCTTGTGGCGGCTGCGACCCGGCGCTCAGCTTCACGCCGCACGCGCACATCCAACCGGTAATCCTCGCGGGATTGCCCACCACCTGCGCGTGATCCGGCACGTCCCCGGTAATCACCGCGCCGGCCCCGACAAAGGCATAGCGGCCGATGGCATGACCGCAGACGATGGTGCAGTTGGCGCCGAGCGTTGCGCCTTTCTTCACCAGCGTCTTCCGATATTCATGCTTCCGCGACACATGGCTGCGCGGGTTGACGACATTCGTGAACACCATCGACGGCCCGCAGAACACGTCGTCTTCGAGCGTCACGCCGGTGTACACGGACACGTTGTTCTGAATCTTCACGTGGTCGCCGATGATCACGCCCGGCGAGATGACGACGTTCTGGCCGATTGTGCAGCCGCGGCCGATCGTGGCGCCGCTCATGACGTGGCAGAAATGCCAGATCTTCGTGCCCTCGCCGATGCGGCACCCCTCGTCGACGTACGACGATTGATGGACGAAATAATCAGTCATGCGTGTCAGCGCTGTGGCTGGGCGAGGATCGGATGCAGATGACCGGCCACCGGCACGGCGGGCGTCATACGAATCCGGTGTGACAACTCGATCGCCGGCCGGCTGTCGTCAATCGTGAAACCGTGGCCCGCCATCGTGTCCTCGTACACCCGCGTGTGCAGGTCGCCGAATCCCTCGCTGAACTCGACTTCCTGGCCGTCGACCGTGATCGCACGAAACGTCGTCTTCACCCCTGGCTCCGGAGCGAACGGTAAATCGGCGCTGTCGGCAGAAAGGAACCACCGGACGCGAGCGCGTGCCAGCTGAAGGAAGCCGCCGATGCGCCGCGGCTCACGCAGATGGACCTCGCAGCCGACGGCCGGTCCGAACAGCCACAGGAGAAGGTCGAACAAATGAATGCCGATGTTGGTGACGATGCCGCCAGAGCGTTCATCGGAGCCCTTCCACGACACGTCGTACCAGCGACCTCGCGCCGTCACGTACGTCAGGCACACGTCGTGTTCGCGCGCAGTCTCTCGACTCATGCGTTCGCGCAGGTCGACAAGGTGTGGATGCAACCGCAGCTGCAGCACCGTGGTGACGCGGCCGCCGGTCTCCTCTTCGAGCTCCTGCAGCGCATCGAGGTTCCACGGGTTGATCACGAGCGGCTTCTCGCAGATCGCGTGCGCGCCCACGCGCAGGGCGAGCCGGATGTGCGCGTCGTGCAGGTAGTTCGGCGAGCAGATGCTCACGTAGTGCACGCGCTCCGCCTCGGGTCCGCGGCGCAGCTTATCGAGGTGCCGGTCGAACCGCTCGAACTCGGTGAAGAACCGCACGTCGAAGAAGTACTTGTCGAGGACGCCGACCGCGTCGTGTGGATCGACGGCCGCGACGAGCCGGTTGCCGGTGTCCTTGATCGCCTTGAGATGGCGCGGCGCGACGAACCCCGCGGCTCCTGTCAGCGCAAAATTTCGCGGCGTCACGCTCATGCGGATTTCCTCTTCTGTGCGGTGTTGTCCTCGATCACGCCGCGCAGGGTCTCGGCGACGATCGGCGCGTGTTTCGCCAATGAATAGCGCTCTTCAACCGTTCGCCGTCCCGCCGCGCCGAACCGCCGGCGCAGCTCAGGATCCGCGAGCAGCCGGCCCAGCTTCTCGACCCATTCGGTCTCGTTCGACGCGAGAAACCCGTTCACGCCGTCCTGAATGATCTCGCGATTCACGCCGACCGCGGCCGCCACCACCGGAACGCCGCACGCCATGAACTGGATGGCCTTGAACCCGCACTTGCCTTTCGACCACTCGTCGTCAGCCAGGGGGTAGACGCCGACGTCGCAGCCGTTGAACAACTCCACTTCACGCGCGAGTGACCATTCCACGTTTTCGACGTCGACGCCTTCGACATGCAACGGCTCGCCGGTGCCGCTCACCCGCAGCGTGAATGCATGGTGCTCGCGAACCCGCTGAAGAACCGGCCCGAGACTCCGGATGTACGAGGCCGTGGTCGGACTGCCGATCCAGCCGACGACCGGCGTGCCGTCGCCGCGCGCGGTCGCCGCCGGGACGAACCGCGTCGTATCGACACACGTCGGGATCATCGTGACGGCGGGATTGAACCTGCGCGCGAAGGCCGCGAGGAATTCGTTGCCGGCGATCACGTGACGACTGCGCCGAATGATCGTCGCGACTTTCTGCGGCTGCTTGAGCGCGCCGATCAGGCGGTTTGCGTCGCTGACGCTCGGCAGAAAAATGGCGTCGTCGAAATCGAATACGACGGGCGGACGGCCGCCCGAGGTCAACAGTCTTTCGATGAGCGCCGGCCCGATGGGAAAGATCTCGCGGTAGATGACCACGAGATCGAATTGTGAGACGTCGCGCAGCGAGTCGAGGCGCTTGATCGACAACATCGTGAACGAGAGCGCCTTCCGCAGATAGCGGCCCGGCAGGTAGACTTGACGAAAGAACCCTGGAGTAAACAGCGTGCGCAGTGTGACGTCGAATCCATGGCTCTCGAGGTACGGAATGAATTGCGTGACACGGAAGCGGCAGCCGGCGGCCTCTTCCGGAATCGGCGAGAGCACCAGCAGGCGGATCCGGCCCGGCGGCTGGCTCACGACCGGATGGCTCCAGAAAGGCGCGCGATTGCCGGCGCGCACAGCACCGTCACGACGCCGGCCGCGGTACACGCCGCAGGCAGAACCGCACCCCATGGCCCAATCGGCGTAGGCGCAATCGCCTGAAGAGTGAACGCGACGAGGGCCGCTACGGTGAGGACGATGCCGGCGATCCGGATGGCCGCTGCGCGGTCGAGCAACAGCCAGTCTCGATACAGGGGCGCCATCAGCGACCAGGTTCGCGAGGACATCCAGGCGTGAATCACGGCGGTCATGACGCGCGTGGCGGTGCGCCCTGCTGTGCTGCCGACGACAAGGCGCTGGACCTCGGCGTCCGACGCCACGATGTCAGTTGTCGGCTGCGTGAGATGCCTCGACGCATACTCAGCCAGCGCCCACCATGTGAGCCACCGAGACCTGGGCGAGGGCATCGGGTTCACCGTCTCTCGGAGACCGTGGGTGAAGGCGCAACGCTCAGAATCTGTCCGTGCACGATGTACCGCGGCGTCTCGAACGTGAACGGCGCACCGGCCTTGAGCGTGCGGTTGTGATAGGTCCAGGAGGCGCCGACGGCATCCGCAGGAATGCGCACGGTCGCGTCGATGGCGCGGGAGCCACCACCGCCGAGCGCCGCCCCTTCACTCGTCGTGAGCGCGCGTGAAGCGCCGAGGGCGCTGATCGTGGCGTGACGCGACGTCGCCACCGCGTACGTGCCGCCGTCGGTGTCGCCAATCTTCACAGCACCAAGAAGCTCAGGCTCTCCGGCGAATCGAACGCGCACATCCACGATCGGCGAAGCCGTGGGAGGCGCGTGCACGGAGCGGATCTGATACCGGATCCAGCCGTGCGGGCCGGGCAGGACAATCGCCGCGTCGGGCGCGATGACGACGGACTGGTCCGTGCCGACCGACGAACAGCTCATCGTGCCGTCGGGATTGCCAATCGCCACGCACCGCACGCGCAGCGTCGCGGGTACCTCTGCCTCCTGTGTCGGCAGCGTCAGCATGGCGGTTCCGACTTTCAACTGCAGCCGCCCAGGCTCGAGCGGCGAGACGCTCAGAATCTCGGCAACCGCCTCGCCGGACCGCGGAAACTTCATGCCTCGCGTCAACTCCTTCGCAGATGCTTCGTTCAACCCGACGAACACGCCGTCGAGCTCGACGTCGATCGTCTGCGGCGTCGGCACCGGCATGATGGTGAGCGCTTTCGGCAGCCGATCGACCTCCTGCCGGTAGTCGTACAAGACCACGTCGTACACGCCCGAATCGAGATCGGGCAGGTCCACCAATGCGGACGACGTCGTGTTGATCAGGAACGAGAGGCCTTGGACGCTATTGAAGGAGACGCGCATGAACGGCCGGAGGTCGCGTCCGGTGATTTCCATCTTGACGTGATTGCCCTGATACAGCCGATTCGGCGTAATGCCGATCAGCTTCGGCGTCGGATTGCGGAAGAGCAGATACGACCCGTATGCAACCGGAATCAGGATGAGGACGGTGACGACCGCCGCGACATCAAACACATTGACGCGACCCGCGATGCGCCCGCGTTCATCGATCATGGCCATGTCGGTTCAACCCTTGTTTTCCTGTCTACCCGTCGAAATCCGCGAGAGCAGCTCGAATCCGCCGCCGGCGCTCATCCACGCGATCAGCGGAATCACCATCCCGCGATGGCGCACCAGCGTGCCGATGTTCCCGCTGATGAGCGCGACCAGCGTCGCTGATACGACGGCGAACACCAAAAGGACCGACGCGATGAGCGGATCGCGCCGCAGCGAGCAGACAAATCCGAACGGGAGCAGCGCGACCATGAGGTACCACACGATCTGTTCCGGTATGTATGCGAGAGACGCTCGCGATTCCGCCTTCCACGGCAGCGGCACGACGACATAGCTGACGAGCGAGCGGAGCACGAACCGGCCCTGCTCGAAGAAGCGCATGTCCTGGATGGTGCGGCCGCTGATGTAGAAGCGGTCGTCCAGCGTCTTGTACACATACCCCGGCGTGTTGATGTGCCCGCGATGCTGGTCGGCGCCGCGCTGGACCGCTCTGTACGCCTGCAGCTGCGCTTCAGGACGGCTCAAGACCGCGCCGATCACGATCGGCGTCGCCACCATCGTCGCGAGCAACAGACGCGGCCGGGTGATGACGGCGGCGGCCGCAAGGCCACCCACCAGACTGACCCCCGTGACCAACGCGCCTGCACGGCGCACCGACTCGATCAGGACGATCAGCACGCCGGTGGCGGCGAGCGCCGCCAGCCGCCTCGGCCACGATCGGCCGCGCACGATCACTTCGACGATCCCGATGACGGTCGCAGTCAGGAGAAGAAACGCGGCCTCCTTGAGCGCCGATATCGACCACGCGAACAGCGTCGGCAGAAACAGCAGCAGAACCAGGCCGGCGTACGCGGGCGCGCGCCCCAGCGTCCGCCGTGCGAGCCGAAACAGCAGGACAACCGCGGCAAGATAGAACGCCATGCCGACGAGGTGTACGCCGTACGGGGAGGGACCGACAAGCACCTGGACCCACGCGAGCAGGTACAGATACGACGTCTGGCCGACCTCGTCGAACGCGTAGATCAGGTCCGCCGAATGAATGGGCACGCCGAGCGCGATGTTCCGCAGCCAGATCGACCGCTTGATGAAGAAGTCCTCGTCGCCGAAGAACGTCGCAAATGGCGTCTCGCGGTGATCGGTCAGCGCGAACAGGGCGACGACGGCCAGCAATCGAAGCGCGATCGCGACAATCAGAATGCCTCGTACAAGGCGCCGCTCGTCAGCGGGTAATCCACGCTCGGCCCACACGAGCATCGCCGCGGCGGCCGCGACGAACCAGACGGTCAGCGGCGACAGGGCGTAGACGATGCCGGTCGCCACGCCCGCGAGAACGGCGAGCCGCCACGTTCTCGCCGACAGGCCGAGCCAGACGCCGCTCACGCTCACGCCAGTACCTCGCTCAACACGCGATCGTACGCCGCCACCACGGCCGGCACGGCGAAGCGCGCGGCGCTCGTCCTCGCGGCCAGCGACATGCGGGCGCGAAGCGGCTCGTCGGTCAGCACGCGCTCGAGCGCCGCCGCGAGCGCCGCCGGCTCGTGTCGTTCCACGAGCAACCCGTCGGTGCCCACGGTGACGATCTCGCGCGTGCCCGGCGACGCCGTGCCGACCACCGGCACGCCGCACGCCATCGCCTCCACCAGGACGTTTCCGAATCCCTCGTATCGGGAGCTCAAGGCAAACACGTTCGCGCGGGCGACGTATTTCCAGGGGTTTTTCTGGAAGCCGCACAGCACGACGGCATCGGCGAGACCGGCGCGCGTGATGTGTTCCCGCAACGCGGCCTCGCGCTCACCCTCGCCGAGAATAAATAGACGCGCCGGAACGGTTCGACGCAGCAACACGAACGCGTCGATGAGCAACGGGTAGTTCTTGGCGTCTGCGAGACGGCCCGCGGCGACCACTGCGGGCGTCGTCCACAACGCTTCGTGCTCCGGCACGAGCGGTTCCGCAGCCGCGCGTGAAATCGCGTCGAGATCGACCGGGTTGTGCACGACGTGAATGCGGTCGCGCACGACGTCGAACGCCGCGACCAGATCGTCCGCAACGCCCTTCGACGTCGTCACGACAGCATCGGCACACCGATAGCCGATTCGCGTCGCCAGGGAGAACGCCCGGCGCTGCCACGGCTGTCGCCACTGGTAGTCGGCATCGTCCAGGAAGGCCGACATCGGCGTCTGCTGATTGAAGACGACACGAGCGCCCACACAAGCGCTGCGGACGGCAGTCAGCACCGCGAAGTAGCTCAAAAACGCCACAATGAGCTGCGGCCGTGTCGCCGCCACAAAGCGCCGCAGATCGAGCCAGCGGCCTACCCGCGACTCATGCGACCCGGATGCCAGGTTGATGGAGGTCTGCACGTCGGCGAGGTAGGGCCCTTCGCGCTTGAAGAGATACATCGAACGGTCCCATCGGCTCGGATCGAGCGCATTGAGGATGTGCACGGCCGCGCGCTCGGCGCCGCCGCCATTGAGCGACGGCAGTACGAAGCAGACGCGCTTACGCATTACGGACCGCGGATTGCGACGTGCGGTGGATTGCGGAATCCGCCATCCGCGACACGCTGTCTGCGGTTGGCCGAAGCGTCAATCCGAGCTTCGCCGACACCTCCTGCATCATGCTCACGGCCTGCGCTTCGAGGGTGTGAGCCCTCGCCGTTTCGTATCCGTACGCGATGATCCGCCGGCGCAAGGGACCGTCGACGATCAACCGAGTGATTGCGGCTGCGATCGCTGGCGCCGTCGGCACGTCCACGAGGAGGCCGTTTCGCTCGTGCAGGATCAGTCCCGGAATGCCGGCGACACGCGTGCTGACGACCGGCAGCCCCGCGCTCATCGCCTCCAGCAACACTCGGGGAATGCCTTCGCCAGGCAACGTGGGCAGGACGAACAGATCGTACTCACGATACACGGGCAGCAGCCGATCCAGCGGAATCGCGCCAACGCAGCGCACACGGTCCGACAGGCCAAATGAAGCGGCGCGCGCTTCGATCTCCCGCCGTTCTGCGTCGCCGGGCGCGCCAACGGGAGGGCCGACGATGTCGACGACCACGTCATGGCCGGAGGCGACAAGTTCGCGAACGACGTCCGGCAGAACGCGCAAACCTTTGCGGGGGTCGATGCGGCTCACGGTCAGCAGGCGAATGCGGGTTCTGGCGCACGTGTCCTGACGCGCTGCCACATCGCCAAGGCGGATGGTCGTCGTCCGCGTTTCGATGGCCGGTCGCGCCTGACGCGAGTGCTTTCGCGTCAGCGCCGCACCGTTGGCAAACGTCAGCGTCCGGTCCGCCATCCATTGGACGTTGCCTTCCTCGAACGCCGTGTACATCCGCCACAGGACTTTCTTGAGGCCTCGATACGGCATCGTCGCCCGCAGCGCGTCGAGGTCGCCGACGACGAGCAGAAAGGCCGGCCGTTTGAACCATCGCGCGGCAACGGCGACGAAGATCGCCGCCGGCGTCGGCACGCGGCAATGCACGAGATCGACGCCGCGCACGAATCGAAGCAGGCGCAGGAACATGAACGGCAACCGTGGGTAGAAACGAACCGGGCCGTCGAACGAAGGCAGCGGCGCAAGCGTCACGTTGGCCGATCGCACGGGCGTCCCTTCGCCCTGCGGCGAGCGGAGCATTGGAACGCACAACACGATGTGGTCGAAATATGGCGCGAGCGAGTCCACATACCGCGCGAACGATCCTTCCAGCTCGCGCAGCGAGCCGTCCGCCGCGCGCCAGAACGGCATGTGATAGACGATGCCGAGGGTCACAGGCTCATGGCTGATGGCTGACGCCCAGGGGTCGATGACTGAGGCCGCGCTCGCCAAGCAGACGGTCGTACAGCCCGACGATAGAGTCGACATAGCGATCGACGCCGAAGCGCGGCAGAACCGATCGTCTGCCCGCCTGACCGAGGCCCTCGCGCAGGCTCGCATCGGTGCATACGCGAACGAGCGCCGCCGCAAGCGCGGACGTATCGCCCGCCGGCACGAGCAGGCCGGTCCGGCCGTCGTCGACGACTTCCGGAATGCCAGCCACGGCAGTGGCCACGACGGGCAACGAGGCACCCATCGCGAGGACGAGCGACAGCGGCAAGCCTTCCCACAGCGACGGCATCACGAACACGTCCATGGCGCCAAGGAGGTTGCCGAGATCGCGCCTGGCCCCGACGAAATGAACGCGAGGCGCAAGGCCGAGCGTCTCGACCTGATTGAACAAGGTGTCGCGACGAGCGCCGTCACCGATCACGATCGCGTGAACATTCGACAGTTCCTCTCGCGACGCCAGGGCATCGAACAGGAAGCGGTGCCCCTTCTGGTCCGTCAGCCGCGCGATGACGCCGACGACCATCGCGCCAACCGGCACCCCGAGCGACGCGCGCAGCTCGGCTTTCGAGATCGATGGCTGCGCCTGGGAGAAATCGACGGCGTTGAAGATGACGTCGACCTTCGCCGGATCGGCATGAATCTGGTGCACGTAAAAGTCGCGCACCGATTCCGCCGACACGACGACGCGACTCGTGCCGGCCATCAGCAGCCGCTCGGCGAGCGCATGGTGCCAGCGCTTGCGCTCGTACACGTTCACTTCGGTCCCGATCACAATCGGCACACGTTCCATGATCGCGGCGAGACGGCCGTACAAGCTTGCGGTGAGCAGAAACGTGTGGACGATCTGCGGCCGGGTCTCGCGCAGGTACCGGCGGATGCCGCCAACGTCCCACGGCCGGCGGAACCCCGGCTCGAGCCCCAGCACCGCGACGGGCGTGCCGGTTCGGCGAATCTCTTCGCCCATCGGTCCGGCCTCATGAATGCAACAGACCATCGGCTCGAAGCGGGCTGGCAGATGGCGGACGAGATTGAGCACCATTTCCTCGGCGCCGCCGACCATGAACGCGTGAGCAAGATAGACGACGCGGATCCGCGGCGCCGTCACGCCGCGTGCGCCCGATAGAACGCCACCGTCCGTCGCAGCCCCTCGTCGAGGGTCACCCGCGGCGTCCAGCCGGTGTCGCGCCGGATCCGCCCGACATCGGCGATGAAGTCTCCGGTCTCGATCCGCTCCGCCACCGGCGGCCACGGCACCGACTCGATGTGTCCCGCACCGACAATCGCCGTGATGGCGCGAGCCGTCTCGACGAGGGGCGTTCCGACGCCGCTGCCGATGTTGTAGACGCGGCCGTTCGCCGCCGCCGACTCGCCCAGCGTCACGAGCGCGTCCACCGCATCGTCGATATAGATGTAATCGCGCCGCTGCAGGCCGTCGCCGTAGATCGGGAGGGTGTCTCCGGATAACGCCAGGTGAATCAGGCGATTCACCACGCCGTACGCGGTCCGCTCTCGAGGCTGACCCGGTCCGTACGGGTTCGTGAGCCGCGCAGCCGCGAACGGCAGTCCGTACAGCCGGTGGTACAGCTTCAGGTACTGTTCGACCGCCAGTTTATGCACGGCATGCACGCAGAGTGGATCGGGCGTCCGACGCTCGTCGACCGGGTCGGCCCCAACGTGCCCGTACGCGAGACGGGACCCGACGAACACGAGTCTGGCCGCCGGATTGTGCTGGCGCAACGCCTCGAGCAGGACCAGATTCCCGCGACAGTTGACGTCGAGGTCGGTCCAGGGATCTTCCATGCTCCGCACGGCGCCGGACTCTCCCGCGAGATTGAAGACCACGTCCTGACCGGTAACTGCGTCGCGCATCGCGTCGGGATCGCGTAAGTCGCCCTGGCGGATGCGCACGCCGCGCGCCTCGCACTCCGCCGCCGTCTCGCGGTGTCGTTCGAGCGATCGCGTGACCACCGTCACGCGCGCGCCCAGACCGCCGAGGCGCTCCGTCAGGTTGATGCCAATGAAACCCAATCCGCCTATCACGGCGACCGGCCGCTGTCGGTACCACTGTGTGTCGGTGCGTATCACGCGGCCGCCTTTGCGACGGCGAGCAGGTGCAAATGGACGTCGCTCTGGAACGACTCGATCGATTCGACGGCGAAGCCTGCAGTCGACAGAACGTCTTGGAGCCACTCGCGATCCGCGTACAGGCCGCCCGACAGCAGGCGCGCTCGCAGTGTCCGCCGGAACGGCCCGGAGAATGGCGCGAGCCATTCGGCGACACGCCGCGTCATCGTCCGGGGAATGGACGGACAGCGGACATCAACCGTCGTGAAGGCAAATCGGCCGCCGGGCCGCAGCCACGATCGGACACGAGCCGCAACGGTGGCATCGAATGGCGTGTGCTCACCGAGCACGCCAATCGAGTAGATCACATCGAATTCGCCGGGTTCGAATCCCGCCTGGAGAAAATCGGCTTCGACGAGCCTCACGCTCGCGGCCGTCACCGTACCCACCGGCCGGCGCGCGAGGCCGAGCATCGGCTTCGACACGTCGACGCCGACCAGGGTGCGCGCATGACGGACGAACCGAAAGTACCGGCCGGTCCCGCACCCGAGATCGAGGACGTCGATCGGTTCCGCCGCGCGATCGCAGATGCCGGACAGCCACGCGCCGAACCCCACAATCGCGCGATCCTCGGCCGCCGCTTCGTCGCGGGCCCGATAACGCTCGGCGTAAGCCCTGTCGTACACGTCGGCCGCCCGTGTGCCCCACTTCGTCGCCGGCGATGTCACGTGAACAGTTCCTCCGCCGTCACGAACTTCACGTCGCTGAAACGCGACGCGTGGTCGAGAAAGCGCACCAGCACGTCGCGCAGGACGCGGTCGATCTCCCAGTAGTGCGTCGCCAGGCAGAAATCGCCGCCGCGCGCGCGCGCGTCATTGAATCCGCGAATCAACTGCTCGGCGGTCGTGCCAGGTATCAGGCTGTGACAGCCGAATTCTGCATGGCGCCCGTACCGCAGGACGTACGGATAGACGAACTGATCCTGCTTGCGGCGTCCTGTCGCCGCGCGAAAACGGCGCACGCGCCAGAAATTCGGCAGCGTGCGCCACTCCCAGGGACGCATCGACGGCCGAAACGACAAGAACGATCCAAGGAGGTTCAGGCCGGCCGCGCTCACCGCGGCGAGACCTCGTCTCGACAGCGCATTGTGCGGCGGCACGAACACGCTGATCCGCGTGTCGAGGACGCGCTGCAGAAACGATCGACCGTCAGCGATGCGGCGCTCGGGATCCGGCGCCGCCTGAAATTCGTAGCCGTTTGGAAAATCCTGGTGCGTATAGCCATGAAGGGCAACGGTCACCCGCCCCGCGGCGATCCAGTGTCGAAGACACTCGACGACGGCGCCGTTGCGGTCGAGGGGAAACGACACCCCCGAATGCCAGTGCGCCGACGGGATGCCGGGATTTGGATAGCCGATCGCAAACGGCACGACCGCGAGACACACGGGAACGCGCTGCCAGATGTCGTGATAGACCGCTTCGATCGCGTCGGGATGCGTGAAGTACGACGTGTCGTCATCGCGAAGGGCCAGCTTCACGTCAGATGACCTCGCCGTAGATCGCTTCGAGCTGCGATCCAATCCGGCCCCAGGAGAACCGCTCCATCGCCCATGCGCGCGCGCAACGTCGCATGTCCTGCCGCAGGTTCGCGTCGCCCAGCAGCGTCGAAATGGCCGTGGCCAGCGCATCCGCATTGCTGTGCTCGACGACGAGCCCGCTCTTCCCCGGGAGCACGCTCTCGGGCAACCCGCCGGCGTTCGACACGACCACCGGAACGCCCGACGCCTGCGCTTCGAGCGAGGTCAAGCCGAGCGCTTCCGGAAACACCGACGGAACGACGCTGACGGTCGCGCTCCGGTAGACGGCGGCCAATTCCTCGTCGACGTAGGTCGGACCCGATAACTCGATGCCCGGCACCGATCGGCATCGCTCCACCAGCGAGGCATAGAACGGCGAGGGTGATGAGATCCAATACGAATGTGGACCGACGATGCGGAGCCGCGCCGTGCTGCCGGTACGGCGAATGCGCTCGAAGGCGTCAAGCAGGACGTGTACGCCTTTGCGTTCTTCGACGCGACCGACGTACAGAATGGTCTGATCGCCGTCCGGCTCGATGCCGGCCGGATGGAACGTGTCCCCGTCCACGCCGTTGTAGAGTGTCGCGATTCGTCCTTCCGTTTCCGGGAAGTATTCGAGCGTATGGCGTTTGATGAAATCCGACACCGGCAGCACACGTGCGCACGCGCGAAACGCGGCACGGAACAGGGACCGATCGATGCCGCGGTAGACGCATGTCCACCCGTACCGCATGCTGTGCAGCGACAACACGTGCCGCGCGCGTGGCGCGCGCACATGGGCAAGGTACAACCCGGATGGACGGCTGTGATGATGGACGACCTGCGGCGTCAGGCGTCGCACCAGCGCCGCAGCGCGGGCGAAATACCACGCGCCCCGGAAGACAACCGCCTGTTGTCCGCGATCGAGCGCCGCCGGAATCGCCACGAAGTGATAGGTGACGCCATCGAGGCGCCGCTCGCGCGCGCCGTCGCCGTGATCGCGGGACACGACGTGGACGTCGTGCCCGCGCGCCGCCAGCAGCCGTGCGGCGTCTCGAATCCACCGCTCGATCGCACCACCCTTGTCTGGCGGCACGGGGAGCAGCTCCGGCGCAACGTGGCAAATCCTCACGAGAGTTGTGGCGCGCCAACGGCGTGTGGCGCCGCGTGACGAATCGCCGACAGTTCTTCCGCCACGCATGCGGCCGCCCGCGCCGCCGCGCCGCCGTCGGTGAACTGACACTGATCGAGCACGACGTGGCGGCGTCCGCCGGCATCGAGCGCGGGGTTCGCCAAATACGCGTTGACGCCCTGAATCATCTCGGCGGGCGTCCAGGCGACGCGCACCGCCCCGCGATCGGTGACGTTCACGTAATGCGTGAAGCGGTAATACCGCCTGGCCGAACGCACGAACGGCATGTCCTCGCGATCGTCGAACGCGATGTTCACGACCGGCGTGTCGAAGATGCATGCCTCAATCGTGATCGTCGACGCGACGTTCAACGCGACGTCGGTGTGACACATCGTGTCGGCGAGATGCCGCTGGTGCTCGGGCATGACGTCGATCGCGAGGCCGTCCGCCACTTGTACGGTCTCGCGGAACGGTTTCTCGATGATCAGATGCGGCCTGCCGGCGAACTCGCGGTAGGCGTCGAACTCGTCGCGCGGGTGCAGGCGGACCAGCAGCTGCGCGGGCTGTGCAATTTCGCCGCGCTCGATCGCGCCCAGCAGGAGCCGCAGCACGTGATCGTGATGCGAGTACAGCGCACGCGGCGTCGTCGTCAGCGTGATCAGCTTGCGTGAGGGATCCGCGCCGATCCGCTGAAAGAACGCGGCGCGCGTCGATCGGGGCTCGCCGCGGAAATACACGTCGAATTGCGGAGCGCCCACCACTCGAATGGCATCGGGCGCGTAGCCGTGGAGCTCCACGGCCTGCGCCTTCATGATCGTGTTCCACACGAAGAGGCGGTCGACGTGCCGAACCGGAACGAGCTTGTTCGTGAAGTTGTCCCAGCTCGGATCCATGGCGATCGTCCGCACGCGTCGCCGCCGCGCGGTCCGCAGCAGCGGCAGCTCCGAGAACACGAGCCCAGGATTCGCGGCGATGACGAGCGAGGGCCGGTACTGATCGAACAGCCGCTCCATCTCGGGGTGCGACACGAGCGCATCCGAGATGGCGTATCGCGAGCCGCGGCGGGTAAACGGTTCGACGAGCAGACGCCCGATCAGCGCCTTCACGCGCAGCCATCGAATTGCGCCGTTGGCGCGCGCCTCGGCGAGACGAATCCTGACCGACTCGGTCTGCCCGGCGGCGAGATAGCTTGCCTGGACGAGGGCGAACAGCCGCGCCTCCAGTCCGGCCGGACGGTGCGGCGGTTCGTCGACGACGACGACGCCCGGGCTCTGGAACTCGCGCACGAAGGCCGGGTCGTTCGCCATCGGCGACAGGATCACGATGGTGGCGCGTGGCGCCGACTCGCGGACCCGCGCCAGCAGTCCCGCCGCTCGGAGCATGTTGCCGGCGCTCGTGCCGTGCGGCACCGACACGAATACAGACGGCACGTTCGGGCGGCCGGCGCGGTCGTCATCAGAGTGCCTGTGTGGTTTCAGCGTTCGCCTGATGCGTGAATCGGTACGGCAGCGACACGAGGCCGTCCTCGTCGTCCGCCATGCCCTCGACGCCCTGGCCACGCCCGGTGACCGCGAAGCGTGGACCGGCCGTGACGACGTCGTACGACGCCAGTTGATGGCTGTCGGTGATCGCCAGCCGCAATACGTACTGACGCGGCTTGAGCGGCAGACGCTCGAACCGGCATTCGATTGCACCGATCCCGAATACTTCGCCGGGCACATCGGCCGTTCTGGAGGTAGCCGTCGTGATCACGATACCCGTGTCGACGTCGATGACGCCAACCTGGAACACCGGCGCCGCCACGCACCGGTCGGCGCGATACGTTGCGCGGACGATCAGCGTGTCCCCTGCGCCAATCATCGACGCCGGCTGACCCGCCGTATCGAGGAGCTCCACAGACGCATACCGCACCTCGCCCGTGCCGCCACGGTGACTTTGCAGCGCCGTCGCCTGGTTCGCGAGCGCCTCGAGGTTGACCTCGTTCATGTATCGTTCGGCGATGGCGCCCGCGGCGCCGTACGCGCGCACGCGCCCCTCCTCCATCCAGAGGATGTCGCTGCACAGCCGGCGCACATTCCACATGTCGTGGGAGATGAAGAGCACCGTTTTGCCTTCGCCAATCAGCCGCCGCAGCGCTTCGAGCGCGCGCCGGCGAAATGCGGCGTCGCCGACGGCCAGTACCTCGTCGACCAGCACGATGTCCGGGTTGCTGTAGATCGCCACCGCAAATCCGAGCCGCGCATACAACCCGGACGAGTACCGCTTCATCGGTGTGTCGATCAGCCGCTCGACGTCGGCAAATTGGACGATCTCGTCGAATCGCCTGGCGATTTCGCGGCGCGTCAGCCCGAACAATCCCGCCCCGAGGTACACGTTTTCGCGGCCGGTGAGCTCGGGATGGAAGCCGGCGCCGAGCTCGATGAGGGATACCACGTGGCCGCCGACGCGTACCGTGCCGGTCGTCGGCCAGGTCACGCGCGAGATCAGCTTGAGCAGCGTGGTCTTGCCCGCGCCATTGCGGCCGATGACGCCAAGGCCGGCCCCGCGCGGGATATCGAGCGACACATCGCGAAGCGCGTGAATGGTCGCGTCGACACGGCCGCGCGTCGCACTGTGCACCTCGTCGTCCCTGCCGCGCCACCGCTCAAGGGTGGATCCGGCGAGATCGGCGAGCGTGCGCGAGCGGCCCGTGCGGTACCGCTTGGTGACGTGATCGAGCTGAACGGCGATGGGCGTCAAATCACGTCCGCGAAGTACTTGTCCATCCGCTTGAACATCAGAAACGCGGCGGCGAAGAGACCGGCCGTCATCACGGCCGCGGTCGCAACGAGCGGCCATTCGGGCGCGCGTCCGAAGACGAGCGACGAGCGGAAGCCTTCGACGATGGCGCTCAGCGGATTCAGGACGAAGAGCGGCCGGAAGCCGGCCGGCACCTTCGAGAGCGGATACGCCACCGGCGTGAGATACAGCCAGAGCTGCAGCACGATCTGCACGACCGGATTCACATCGCGGTAGAACACATTGACCGCGGAGGTCGCCAGCGTGAACCCGACGGTGAAGAGCACCAGCATGCCGAAGAACAACGGGGCCATGAGCGCCCACGGACCGAGCGGCACGCGGTAGTACGCCATGAGCAACGCGTAGAGCGCGGCAGCGGCGAAGAAATCGATGAACCGCGAGCACACCTGCGCGAGCGGCACGATTTCGCGCGGGAAGTACGTCTTGGTGACGATGTTCCGGTAGGCAATCAGGCTGAGCGTGCCCGATGCGACGGAGTTCGAGAAGAAGAACCACGGAACGAGCGCGGCGTACGCGAAGATCGGGTACGGCACTCCGTCGGACGGCATCTTCGCGAAGCGGGAGAACACAATTGTGAAGACCGCCATGGTCGCCAGCGGCTGCGCGATCGCCCACGCCACGCCGAAGAACGACTGGCTGTAACGCCCCCTGACCTCACGGCGCGTGAGGTTCATCAGAAGCTCCCAGTACGCCCCCGCCGAGATCCGCTCGGCCTTGTCCGTGAGCTCGTGCATCAATCGAGCACGAACTCCTTGCGCCACGCATCGTCCTGGACGACCGGCGCCTGTTCGCTCTTCATCAGGATGAAGTTTTCGAGCACGAGGACGTCCATGTCGGTCCGCATGAAGCAGCGGAACGCGTCCTCCGGCGTGCAGACGATCGGCTCGCCGCGCACGTTGAACGACGTATTGACGATCACCGGGCACCCCGTGCGCCGGTAGAACGCCTCGATGATGTCGTAGTAGAGCGGGCTCGTCTCGCGGCGAACCGTCTGCACGCGCGCCGAGTAGTCGACGTGGGTGATTGCGGGTACGGTGGATCGGGGGACGTTCAACCGCTCGATGCCCCAGAGCGACCGCGCCTCGTCGGGCACCGGCAGACGGCGCGACGGCTGCACGTCGGCGACAAGGAGCATGTAAGGGCTGTCGGTGTCCATCTCGAACCACTCCGCGACGTGCTCGCGCAGCACCGCGGGTGCGAACGGCCGGAACGATTCGCGGAACTTGATCTTGACGTTCATCACCGACTGCATTTTCACGGACCGCGCGTCGCCGATAATCGAGCGGCCCCCGAGCGCCCGGGGACCGAATTCCATCCGCCCCTGCAGCAGGCCGATCACCTTCTCCTCGGCCATGAGCGCCGCAATCTGGTCCGCCAGCGCCGCAGGCTCGAGGCGGTGCGCGGGATAGCCGTGAGCGCTGAGGAACGACTCGATCTCGGCCTCGGTGCTCCGCGGACCGAGAAACGAGCCCTGCATGCCATCCGCGTACCGGGGCGTCGCTCCCGCGGACTTCGTCTGACCACCGCTCGCCGACACAACCGGACGTTCCCAGGTTCCCGCCGCTTCGCAGCTGACGCGCGGCTTTTCCAGGTAGCGGTGCCACAGGCTCAAGGCGACGCCGAGCGCGCCGCCCGCGTCGCCCGCGGCCGGTTGAATCCAGATCTGTTCGAACGGCCCTTCACGCAGAACGCGGCCGTTGCCGACGCAGTTCAACGCCACACCGCCCGCAAGACACAGATCGCGCAAACCGCTCTCGCGATGCGCGAACGACGTCATCTTCAGCATCACTTCTTCGGTGATGTCCTGAATCGACCGCGCCAGGTCCATTTCGCGCTGCGTCAGCCTGCTTTCAGGCGCGCGCGCCGGACCGTCGAACAGCTGCTCGAACCGGCTGCCGGTCATCGTCAGCCCGTGTGGATAGGTGAAGTACTCCATGTTCATCCACAGGCTGCCGTCGTCTCGAATCTCGAGCAGGTGGTCCTTGATGGCCTTCACGTACTTGGGCTCGCCGTACGGCGCGAGGCCCATCACCTTGTACTCGCCGGAGTTCACGCGGAATCCGGTGAAGTAGGTGAAGGCCGAATACAGCAGGCCGAGGGAATGCGGAAACCGCAGCTCGCGCACGAGCTCGAGCTCGCGGCCGCGGCCGACCCCGATGGACGACGTCGCCCATTCGCCGACGCCGTCCATCGTGACGATGGCGGCTTGTTCGAACGGCGAGGGGTAAAATGCCGACGCCGCGTGCGACTCGTGGTGCTCGCCGAACATCACCTGGCCTGGATATCCCTCGAGACGGTCGCGAATGTCGTCGGCCATCCACAACTTCTCGCCGAGCCACAGCGGCATCGCCATCAGGTACGACTTCCAGCCGCGCGGCGCCGTTGCCCCGTAGGTCTCGATCAGCCGCTGAAACTTCACGAGCGGCTTCTCGTAGAAGCCGACGAGATCGAGCTCCCGAGTGGTCACCCCGGCTTCCCGCAGGCAGTACTCGATGGCGCGCGACGGAAAGCCCGCGTCGTGCTTCTTGCGCGTGAAGCGCTCCTCCTGCGCCGCCGCGACGACGCGGCCGTCCTCGACGAGGCAGGCCGCGGAGTCGTGGTAGTACGCCGAGATGCCGAGGATGCGCGTCGGCACTAGAAGAGCGTGTAAATGAACGGCGCCACGGCGCTCGATTGGGAGAACACGATCAGCAGCCCGAACAGGACGAATACGACGACGATCGGCACCAGCCAGTATTTCTTTTCCTGTTTCAGAAACTGCCAGAACTCCGACAAGACGCGACCTTTACTCATACTGACCTCTCATCATCAGCGCCACGGTGCACACGGACAGCGCGACAGCCATCGGAATCAAATGTACGGAGAACCGGCCGGGATACGCGACGCCCCGCGCGACCAGGCCGCCGACGATAGCGCCAAAACAACACAGCACGAGACCAAGCGGCAGCCGTCGAACCACCGGCACGTTGAGCACTCCGCCAACCGCCGCCATCACACCGCCAACGACCAGCACGGCCCGGACGTCGAACCGGGGCGGATCCTGGACGGTGACGATCATCAGCACGCTCTCGATTCCCTGACGCCACGCCGCAGCAGACACAAGGGAGCTCCACGTGAACGCGAGCCCGGTGCTGTTGTGCTCGCGAGTCGTGCCGGCGAATACGCTCAGCACGCCGGTGTAGTACCACGTACGCACGGCGAAGGCCATCAGCGCTCCGGCGATGCACAGCAAATAGGCGGCCGCCGCGGACTTCGGCAATCGTCTCCAGAGTTCCGAGACTCGGAGCAGCCAGCCGGCGGGAAACGACAGCGGAAGCGTCAGCGCCACCATCGTGATGACGAGCGGCAGATGGTTGAGCCGAGTGAAGAACGCGAGAGCGGCGCAGATGCCAGCAAGGACCGCGGGGCGCCATCCCTGGTCCTGCGCTCGCAGGAGCGCGAAACATGCGAGGTACAGCCACGCGGAGGCGGACAGCTCCGAGAGGCCGCGGCCCACGAGGTACCAATTCGGCCCCACCACAATCGTGATGATGGTCAGCAGCCCGGACGCCAGACCCGCGCGGAACGTGAACAGCCGGCGAACGACTTCGAACGCGAACAGCGCGCCGATAAGCAGGCCGGCCGCGTCGGCGAGCGTTTCGCCGACGCTCGAATCGCCGAACGCCAGGTGCAGCGCGCCGCTGGTCCAGCGGTACAGCGGCTGATTCCAGAATGTGCGCTCGCCGCCTTCCAGCCAGTAGCCCTGCATGAAAATCCGATACGCGTGCCGCTGGAAGGTCAGCCAATCGTCGCCGAACGAATACAGCACGAACTTGCCGACATCCGTCATCGCGCGACCGGCATAGAACGCGAGCCACGGGAGACCGAACAGCAGAAAGGCTCCGCGCGCATGTCGCAGCCGCTCCGGCACGCGCACCAGCATCGCGGCCAGGAGCGCAACGACCACGAGCCGCACGCTGGGCCGATCGATCGTCATGCCGACGACAAACAGCGCGAACGCCGACGCGGCAGTCCAGGCGGTCACGTGCGGCGCATCGAGCGCGCGCACCACCGCGACGCTCCACGCAAGCAGCAACAACGCGACGAGCGCAGGCGTCACCCACGAGGTCCAGCGGGCGACGGCCTGCGAGAGCGCGCCGAGCGGCGCAACGCTCGTCGTCACGGCGCCGAAGACGTTGGCGCCGTCCCACGTCGGCACGAACCGCCAATCGCGGCCCTGCAGATCGAGGCGGAGATCGACGGCGTGCGTTCCGGCTGCGAGCGGCAGGCGCACCATTGCGCCGGACTGCGGGACGATCGGCGACCCGTCAATCGACCCGCTGATCGTGACGTCCTGACCGACATCGAACGCCAGCGTGCCTGCCGTGCGCGGATAGACCCAGCCATCCACCAGGAACGCATGCACGCCGTTGGGCGGACGCGGATTCTCCGTGGGCAGCGAGTAGATGTGCCCGGTGAAGTTGAAGTTCGCCGGGAACGGGATGTTGAGCATCCACGCGGGGTAGCGCCGCTGCGAGAGATACGGCCGCGCGACAGTCGCGGAACAGGCTGGCGGCGTCCCGCTCCAGAACGATCGAGCGTCCCAGCTGCGCTCCAGTCGATACGACTCGATCGGCGGCTCGTACTTCGACACGAAGAGTCCGCACCAGCCGGTCTGCGCGAGAAGCAGCCACGTGGCAATTTTCCAGACCGCGAGTGTGCCAATCGTCGCGCGGGCAACGCGGGTGCGGAGGAACGACGGATACACGTACCACAGCGCCGGCAGCAGCACGGCAATGGCGATCACCTCGACGTGCTGGTCGAGCGGCGCGCCGTCGAGCGGCCCGATCAGCCGCGACGGCCATAGCACCCCAACCACGAGAGCGGCCGCGAAGAGGACTGTCGCCATCAGTACATGCGCTCGTAGTGGCGTCCATCGCGGTACCGCGGCGGATACGGCGACCATCCAGTCCACCGCTCGCGCCGGATTCCGAGCGGATCCTTCCCGGTCAGCCGCCAGATCATGGATAGCGGCACCAGGACGAGAACGAAGAGCACCGTAAGGATGATGCGCGCGTTCACGTAGCCGAGCACGGCTGCGAACTTCCACCACACCGCGCTTGGGTACTTCAGCAGGCGCGGCTGCACCAGACCCGCAACGAGCAGCACGACGCCGATCCCGCCGACGATCTCCGCCCGCGTAACCCGGCCGCGCCACAGCAGGAACGCGGCGATCACACAGAGCACGACGCCCACCGAGACGCCGAACGATCGCTCTGGATTCGGTGGACCCTTCATGACCGTGTTCGGTGTATCAACTGCAGAATTGCGGGGGCGACGCGCTGCGCTGCGCCCGCGTGACCCGCCGAGCTCACATGAAAGCCGTCGAGGCGGAGGGCGGGATCGCGCAAGCGATCGTCGGTGCCAAGATCGACGATGCGAACGCGCTGTTCATGATCGAATCTCGATGCCAGGTCGATGGCAGCCCACGAGTAATCGGGTTGCTCACCAACCGGAGAAGGAATGACGACGACGATGCCGGCCACAGCGGTATTGATGCCGGCGCGGATGGCGGCGTCGATCGCCCGAAGATAATCCGTTCGACTACGACTCGGTGGCTCCGCACCTGTCCGGCCGGCCAGGCGCGCGTCGATGCGCGCGAGGGCGGCGCCGACCGAGCGAAGCGCATCCGACCGAGCAGCGCTGCCTTTCTCCTCGAGGACGAGCGGCAGGATTGGCGAGTACCCAAAGCGCTCGAACACAACCGACCGTCGATCCGGAAGGAACGGATTGTCCGACGGCGCGTGATCGAACGGATCGACCACGAGACACCAGACATCCGGCTCGAGCGGCGTGAGGTATGAAATCCAGCCGGCGTATTCGGCGGGCGCAAGACCCATGGCGCCCGCAGTCACCGCGGTGACGACGCGCCCCTCCGGACCTGGCTTTTCCAAATCCAAGCCGACATTCTGACGCAGAAACGGTGCAAGCGTTTCGGTCGGCGCGACGCCCCACCCGAACGCGAGATCGCCGCCGACGACGGCCAGCCGCGTTTCGTTGCCGCGCTTCTGACCGAGCACCGGACCGCGATATCCCCGCACGTTCACGCCGCCGAGGTTCTCCACGCGGGCGTGCGCCCGCATGTCGAGGGCGAGGAGGCCAATCGCGGCAACCAGCAGCGTCTGCAGAATGAGCGCCGCGATCAGGCGCCTCGTGCACGTTGCAGAATCAAGCTCGCCATCCACCGTGGTACGTGGCTTTGTCGGCTTTTCGCAACGCAGGTTCGTCATCTCGCAGCCGCTCCGATCGGCATGCCCGGCGCGCGGTGGTCGCGCGAAGGCCGCAGTGCCCATGCGATGCCGGCGACCGCCAGCACCAGCGACCCCGCAATCGCCAGATGCGCGACCGTGGCAATGGGCATCTGCGCGGCGACGCGGAGGTTGCCGATAGCGAACAGCACGATGACTCCCCACGCGATTCCTTGGGGAGCCCGCTCGAGCACGAGCGCGGCCAGCGGCGTGACGAGATAATGGAAGTTCCACAACGCGCGATCCGGTTGCTGCACGTAAGCGAAGATCGCGGCAATCGGAAGCGATGCCACGACGAGTCGCCGGAAACGTGAGGATGCGATGACGAACCCGACAGGCGCCAGCGCATAGAGCGCCCCGAACTCGTTGAACATCGCGAACGCCATGCCGCGGACGCTCTGCTGTCGGGCCCACAACGCGAGCGCGGATCCACCCGTCAAATCGGCGGATCCGACCCCGTTCCACCCCCAGCTGTAGTTGAATCGCAGCATGAACCCGATCGTCACGAATGCCCACAGGATGAACGCCGCGTTTCCCGCAACGACCGCGCGCAGCGCCGGCTTCCATTGACGCGCCGCGGCGCAATACACCGCAAACGCGTACAGCGGCGCCGCCGCGAACTCCTTTGCCAGCACGCCGACGACGCCGGCAACACCGGCAATCCAGATGCGTCCAGCGATCAACTCGTTGGTGAGGAACGGACCGATCGCGTACATCAAGGGGTCCGACGTGTACGGATCGTGCACCGTGTAGAACGACCCGAACCCCACCGCCGACATCGCGGCCGCCATCAACGCCGCCCGGCGGGTCATGCCGAAATTCAGGCACAACACCCACACGCCGAGGGCGGCCGCGGTAATCGACACCACCGCGTACGTTTTCCACTGTATCGCGGACGGTCCGGGGAGCCGGCCCAGGATCCACGGTACGAGCACGCGAAAACACTGCAGATCCGAGCAATCCGGCACGATCACGCGTTCGGCCGTCAGCTCGTACGTGCCGCGATCGGTGACCCGATCGGGCGGCGGCGAAGCCCAGGCAACCGCCGCGACCACGACGAAGCAGATCGCCGCGAGTTTCGGTCGCGTCACACCACTGCCTCCGCTAGCCCGCTCCGGCGGGAACACACTCCGCCTACCAGGAGCCCGTCAGGCATTAGACGGACGGGCTCCCAGCCCGTCTCGACTCCAGCACGTCCGCAATCCGAGCAGCCGCGTGTCCATCACCGAAGGGACTCACGGCCCTTGCCATTCGATCACGCTCGGATGGATCGTCGAGAAGCGTGGTCACGGCCCGCCGGATCGCGTCGGGATTCGTGCCGACAAGCCTCGCGACGCCGCATTCGACCGCTTCCGGCCTCTCCGTCGTCTCGCGCAAGACCAGGACCGGCCGCCCGAGCGCAGGCGCTTCCTCCTGGACCCCGCCGGAATCGGTGAGCACGAGCCAGCTCGCGTTCATCAGCGCGACGAACTGGATGTAATCGAGAGGCTCCACGAGGGTGACCCGCGGAACTCCACCGAGCGATTCGTGCACGTCGTCCCGGACAGCGGGATTGAGATGCACCGGAAAGACGATGTGAACGTCGGGCCTGCTTTCCGCAATCGTCCGCAGCGCCCGACACATGCCGGCCAGCGGACCGCCCCAGCTCTCGCGTCGATGCAGCGTCACCAACAGCAGCCGATGGTGCGCGTCGATCGCCACTGGGATGCGCGTCTGCCTGTACGCTTCGGTCCGACAGATATGCTGCAGCGCATCGACCACGGTGTTGCCCGTCACGAAAATCCGATCGGCCGGCACACCTTCGGCACGCAGCGCTTGCCTCGCGCGCTCGGTCGGCGCGAAATGCAGCGACGTCAGCGCCGTCGTCAGCCGCCGATTCATTTCCTCGGGAAACGGATTCGTCGGCGAGTCGGTGCGCAAACCGGCTTCGACGTGCGCGACGGAGACCCCGCGATAAAACGCCGCGAGGCCGCACATGAAGGCGGACGTGGTGTCACCCTGCACGATCACGAAGTCGGGCCGGTTCTGTGTCAGCAAGCTGTCCATCGCTGTTAGAACGCGCGCACTGAGCTCGGCGAGCGTTTGCCGCGGCTGCATGACCGCGAGATCGGTATCCGGAACGATCTCGAACACGTCCAGGACCTGATCGACCAGCTCGCGATGCTGCGCGGTCGTCACAACCCGCACGCAGACGTCGCGGCGGCGCCGCAGCTCGGCAATCACCGGCGCGAGCTTGATGGCTTCCGGCCGCGTACCGAACACAACTGCGATGTTCACGAGCGTTTCTGCCGCATCCATCGACGGCACGACACGAGCAGCCGCCAGTAGTTCATGAACAAGGCCGGCGTGTAATTCATGTGCGACCGGCCGTGCCGTCTCGTCCCGAGCACGACCGGTACTTCGACGATCGTGAAACCCGCCGCATACGCCTTGACGACGCTTTCGAGCTGAATCGTGAAGCCGTCTTCGCCGAGCGTGATCGCTTCCAGCACCGGGCGGCGCATCGCGCGGTAGCCGGTCGTCAAATCGTGAAGCGGCAGCCCGAGCACGACGCGGCCGAACGCGTTTCCCGCACGGCTGATGAGGACGCGCCAGAGCGGAACGTTTTCCATGCCGCCGCCGGGCACGAACCTGGAGCCAAGCGCGACGTCCGCACCACGCGCGAGCGCCGCGACCAGCGTCCGCATCTCGCTGGGACGATGGCTCAGGTCGGAGTCCATGAACACCGCCGCGTCGCAACGCTGCGCGCACGCCGCCGCCATGCCCGTCTTGAGCGCACTCGCGAGACCGCGATTCGTCGGATGGCGCAACACGTCGAGCGACGGAACGCGTTGCTGCAGCGCCGACAGCTCGTCCGCCGTCCCATCGGTCGAGCCATCGTCGACGACGATGACGCGCAGCGACAACGCATCGGCCGCCGCCGTCTCGACCAGCGCGTCGATGAGCGGCGTGAGATTGCCCTCCTCATTGAATGCCGGGAGGACAACGGCGACGTTCAGACGCGGGACTCCGGGCGACGCGCCTGTCCGCGCGCCCCCATCGCGATGAGTGAGGACGCCGCCGCAACCGACAACGTGCTCGTATAGACGAACGGCGGAATGATCAGCCGGTAGCCGTAATTCCACGGCATCGTGAGACCCATGCTCGCCAGGTGGGCGAGCACGAACAGGTGAACCGGCCACAGCACGCGCGCGCGCATGGTCGTCGAGGCGATGACCGTGGCGACGTACAACAGCGTCACGCCGACGAGCTCGGGGTGCGGACGGTACCCGCCGAACCAGTGCACCATCCCGAGGCTGAATCCGAGCTTGCGCGCCTGCGTTTTCAGCAACTCGATCGGGTGGTCCCAGGCAATCCTCGCCAGCACGCCCAGCCCGGACAACACGCTGCCGCTGTAGCGGCTCGCATAGACGGCCGGATCCGCGGACGCCGGGATGTTGTACTTGATGAAGCCGGCGCCCAGTCCATCGGAGATCAGGACGAACCGGCGGGCGACGATCGCATTCCGGATGGTCACCGGTGCGATCGCTGCGAGCCAGAGAAGCGCCACGGTAGCGACCGGCACGACGCGGGCGCGCCACGATCGCGTGCGCGTGGACGCAATGAAGGCAACGAGCGCCAGGGCTGGAATGAAGAACAGCATCATCGACGGCCGGGTGATCGATGACATCCCGCCCCACAAGCCCACGCGCCAGAGATCGCGACGATGGCCTCGACCGATCCATCTGACGAACGGAACGAGCGTGAGCGTGACCGTCAGGATGTACAGGTTCTCGCTGAGCAGCGTGATCGTGTAGTACCGCGCGAAGTCGAGCTCGAAGATCGTCACGAGCGCGACGAGTCCAATCAACGCCGGCCGCGCGCCGAAGAGCGCCGCCGCCAGCCGCCACAGCAGAATCGCCACGGCGGCAAGAATCAGGAACTGGACGAATACCGGCCCGAACAGGCTCTCACCCGTCACGCCGTGAATGGCCGCGAGAAAGTAGCAATAGAGCGGATGGAAGAAGTACGCCGCGCCCTCACCAACCGGTTTACCCAGCGTCATCAGTGGGCCATGGTGAAGGATGTCGCGCGCGGACGACTCGAAGCCGAACCAATCGTCGCCCGAGGTCAGCGATACGACGCGATCGGCGAGCGGACGCGCGCGCCACCAGCCCTGCCACCCGAAGCCGCCGATGAGCGCCGCCGGCACGAGCATCGACGGCTGCCAGTGGCGCCAGATTGTCTGGATGACGGCAAACGCGAAGACGAAAAGCAGGACCGCGTCAATCGCTCGTGCCGCCCTCAGCCGCACGGCGCGGCCGCCTGCGCGTTCGAGCGGTGGCGGCGCGGCCGTGACCGTGAGCGAATGTTCCAGCTGCATCAGGCCGTCGGTATCGCGCGGCTTCATGTAGCGCACGGTCACGACGTGCAAGCCAGGCTCGAGCTCGAGCGATGTCTCGGATTCCGGCCGGCCACTCAGGGACGACGCAGTCACGACGGCACCATTGTCGAGAAGCACGGTCGCCGTGCCGCGTGCCTTCACCGCAATGCGCGTCTGGTAGGGGTCGTCGACGACTATGTAGCCGCGCCACTCGACGGACATCGGCTCGGTCACTTCCCGCCGGATACCGCGATCGAAGCTGACACCGTTCAGGTAGTGCGCGGGAAACTCGTCGTCTTGAAACCAAATCCGTCGATCGACGCGCGTCGTCTCATCGGATCGAAAGTCCGATGACCACTCGGGCGCGCCGGCCCAGGCCTCGTTGGCGAAGTAGCGAGCACTCCAGCCATTCTGGGGAATTCCCGCACCGACGACGAGGCGGGCGGCCAGCAGAGCGATCATCGCGCCGCCGCACGCGGTGAACACCGTGCGCCCGACCCGCGCCGTTCGATGCAGAATCGCGATCGCGAGTACTCCCGAGACGATCACCGTGCCGGCCGGACCAAGCGGAATGCCGTGCGTGGCGAGCTGCGGATGTCCCGGCACGGCGAAATGCGCGACGGCGAGAGCGGCCAGCGCCATCAGACCTCCGCGCACGCCGTGACGGTCAGCCGGCAACGGCTGGACACTCCGGGAAAAGCCGCGTGTTATTGTCGCTGCGATGCGCGTCGCCCGAATCATCACGCGGCTGAACATCGGCGGGCCGGCCATTCAGGCGGTGACGCTGTCGGAACGGTTGTCGAATCGTGGCTTCGAAACGCTTCTGATTCACGGACGTCTCGGTGCCGGCGAAGGCGACATGCGCTACGTGCTCTCGGACGAGCGCGTGCAGACCCGATACGTTCCGGCGCTGTGCCGTCCGATCGCACCACTGCAGGACGCGATCGCCCTCACGCAGGTGTCTCGGCTGCTCCGCGCCTTCCGCCCCGCGATCGTCCACACCCACATGGCGAAGGCCGGGACGATCGGCCGTCTCGCGGCGCTCGTCTACAACCGGACCGCCGGTCGCCCTGCGCCCGCGCGCGTTGTGCACACCTACCACGGGCACGTGCTCGAAGGCTATTTTCGTCCGGCGGTGCAGCGGGCGTTCACCGCGGCGGAGCGCCAGCTCGCACGCGCGAGCGATGCCATCGTCGCCATCTCGCCGCAGATCAGAAACGAGCTCCTCGATGACCATCGAATCGGCCGGCCGGAACAGTACCGCGTCATTCCACTCGGCTTTGATTTGTCTGCGCTGGCCGCGCTGACGGATCGCGACCGCGCCGCCGCTCGCGCGGCGCTGAACATTCCCTTCGACGCACAGGTCGTCACGACCGTCGGCCGCCTGACCGCCATCAAGAACCACCGGTTGTTCCTGGAGACGGCGAGACGCGTGATGGAGGGTCGCCCGCGTGCGCTGTTTCTCGTCGCCGGCGATGGCGACCTGCGCGGCGACGTCGAACGGGCCGCTCGCGATCTCGGCGTCAGCGCGCGCACGAGGTTTCTCGGATGGCGCCGTGACGTGCCGGCCATTTACGCGGCGACCGACGTCTTCCTGCTGACGTCGCGCAACGAAGGCACGCCGGTCGCGCTGATTGAAAGCCTCGCCGCGGGAGTTGCCGGCGTCAGCACGAACGTCGGCGGCGTCCGCGACGTGATTCCCGATCCAGGCGTCGGTCTGCTCGCTCCGTCGGGTGACGTCCGCGCGCTCGCCGAGGCCGTTGGCGGCCTGCTCGACGATCCGGCCAAACGGCGCGCGATGGGCGAACGCGGCCGCGCGGCGGTGCTCCGCCGATACGGAGTCGATCGGCTTGTCGACGAGATCGAACGTTTGTACCGCGATCTTCGCGGCTGACATGATGTCGAGCACGGGCTGGACGAGCGCATCCGCGATCCGGCGGTTGCCTTCCGGCGTCAGATGCATCTGGTCGAACGACAGGGTCGGGTCGGTCAGGTCGACGGCGGTGCCGAGATCGACGAAGCGGACGCGAGGATTTCCGCCGAACCGACGCGCGAGCATGGCCGCCAGATCGCGTTCCTGTTCCATGTGCCGCGGGCGAAGAGCTCCGTCCGGCTCGTACGGCTGTCCGACAACGATCACCAGCTTGCCCGCATCGACGGCGTACTTCACCGCCTCGAACATGGAGCGGCAGTAGGACGTCCACCGAAGCGCGCAGCCCATCGATCCCGCGTCGGCGACCTGGCGGCGCGGTTCGGCCGTCATCCGATCGAGCTGGCGTTCGAGGGACTGTCCCACTTCCGCCGTCGCCGTCAGCACGCCGGCGGCGGCGCGCTGCGCGACGCTCGGACTGAACACAGTCTTGCCCGAGTCCCGGTACAACGCATTGGGGTCGCCGCCGTGCAGCATCGCGGCCGCTTTCTCCTTGAACACGATCGGGAAAATCGGGAGGTAGCCGGTCAGCCGGAACACCGGGGAATCGTGCCTGAAGACCGACAGGTTCGGCTTTTCGGGCGGCATGATCAGATCGTTGTAGCTCTCATACAACACGGCGACGTCGTAGCGGAGATGGGCGTAATCGCGCAGCGTGAACTTCAGCGAATAGGCACCTTCGTTGTTGTAACCAAGGTTGACGACGGCGAATCTCCGCTGAGAGCGGGCCGCCAGCGCACGTTCGAGCTGCGCGGGCATCGACTCATTCCAGTTGACGCCGTAGCCGTAGACCGTGCTGCCGCCCGCCACGACAATCCGGATTTCGCCCGGTCGTTTGCGGCCGGCTACCGGACCGCGGTAGCCCCAGACGTTGTAGCCGGCCGACGTCTGGTATTTCCCGTGTAAGTACACGTCGACGGCGAGGAGCGCGCAGCCGGGAAGTCCGATTGCCAGCGCGACGGCCGTCGTGGCGAAGACGACTCGGCGCCGGCGGGACAGGCGCCGCTGCGGCATGTGGGTGTGTGTCACGCAGTACAATCACGCGGCATGACAACCAGGAGCGTGCTGGGAGCCCGCTCGCCATTACTCGGACGGGCTCCTATACGATCGCTGGGGCTCGTGTGCCTCGTCGCCACGCTGCACGGCCTGTTCTTCATCTGGTACCAGCGGCCCGACTGGAACACGCAATGGCCCGATCAGGAGGGCTACCGGCGCCTCGGCCGCGTCCTCGCCGAATCGGGAACGTTCACGCGGTTTCCAGATGCGCCGCGGTTCGCCCCGGAAGTCCTCCGAACGCCGGTATACCCGATGTTCGTCGCCGCCGTGTACCGCGTGTTCGGCACCGGGCAACTCGTCGTCGCGCTCGCGCAAACGATCGTCTTCGTGCTCATTTGCGTGATCGTCTTTGCGATGGGGCGGATGGTCGCGTCCGATTCGACGGCGCTTGTTGCCGCCGCGGCGGTCGCACTGTTCCCGCCGCTTCCATACTTCGCCGCGCTCGTGATGACCGAAGTATGGACGACGCTCATGTTCACGGCATCCATGTTCGTCGCGTTGCGGGCGTTCCGAAGTCCGCGAGTCGGGCTGTTCGCCTGGCTCGGCCTCCTCCTCGGACTCACCGCCTTGAGCCGGCCCGTCTTCGTGCTGTTTCCCTTCGCCCTGGCGCTGACCGGTCTCGTGGTGCTGCCGCGTGCGCGGGTGCGCCCACGGCCGCCCATTTCGCGGTGGGCGGTGATGCTCGCGGTGTTCGCGCTCACCATGCTGCCCTGGTTCACGTACAACTACGTCACGCTCGGACGGTTCACGCTCTCACCGGCCGGCGGCGTTGGCCGCGGGCTGTGGGAAGGGTCGTGGCAGGCCACATGGTGGGGCCGTGTTCAAAACGAGTTGACGCACGTGGCCGACGAAACGCCCGATCGTGCCGCGCTCGACGGCCGCGTCGAAGCGATCGCTGCGCGCGAGGGTCTTCCGGCTGCGCCGATGCTCCAGTACGTGCATCAGTGGCAGGACATTCGACGCATCTGGGATACCCCGACCGATCCATACGAACGCGTGCTCGCCCGCATCGAGGCCGATCGCGAGTACCAGCGTGTGGCTCTCGAGAACATCAGACACGACTCGGTGTCGCATCTGGTCAAACGGCTCGCGCGGGGCGTCTTCATCTTGTGGGCCGGCGAGATTCCGTTCCGGTACAGCGACATCAATCGCCTCCCGCTGGGGCTGATCCGCGTCTGCTGGGCCATCCAGGCCGTCCTGTTTGGTCTCGCGATTGCCGGCCTTGTCGCGCTCGTCCGGCACGGCCGCACGGACGTCGCCTGCGTGCTGGCCGTGCCGATTGTGTACGTCACGGCCGTGCATTTTCCGCTGCTCACCGAGGCGCGGCAGTCGCTTCCCGCCCAGCCCGTGTTGTTGCTGCTGGCGTCGTGCACTATTTCCCTTCGAACCGCAGGTTCATGAACGCCAGCATGTCGGCGAGCCACGCGCGGCTCTGGAATCCGCCGGCGGTGATATGGTCGGCGACTTTCATGCCGAGCAACACGTTGTCGTCCATGCTGTTGTTGAGGAACAGCCCGTGGCGGCCCAGCGTCAGCAGGTTCGGCACGGCGTGGACCCCCTCGAGCACGGGAATCAGGTGGTCTTCGAAATTGAGCTCGTACACCGGATACGCGGTCGCGATGTCGGTGACGTAGTAGTCCTCCACCTCGGCCTCGGTGACACCGTAGCCCATCTTCATCATGTCGTTCAGCGCGATGCGGTAGACCTCCTCGTCGCTGGCCGTCCACACCGGTTCCTCGCGCCAGCACGACAGCTCGATGCAGAGAATGGTCCGATCCGCCGGCACCATGTGCGGGCTGACGTTTTTCTGCTCCGACATGCGATTGACGCGGAACTGCTCGTCGAGCAGGTATACCCAGTGGTAATCGGTGAGCTGCGGCCGCTTGAGCGCAACGTAAATCAGCTTCAGGCTGCGATATCGCAGCTTTGAGGCATGCTGCTCGACTGCCGGCGGCAGCGCCGGCGTCAACATCTTGACCAATGCCGGCAACGGCAAGGTCGACACGACGCCGTCGCACTCCACGTGCTGCTCGCGGCCGTCGCGGGTGTAGACGACGCGCGCGATCCGATCGCCGTCACGCTCGAGCCGCACGACCGGCGACTCGAGAAAGATGTGGTTGCCCGCCTTGCACACTTCGGCGGCCATGCTCTCGAAGAGCACGCTGATGCCCTGCCGCGGGTACATGTACTTCGTGAAATACGTATTCGGATCGGCCTTGATGCCGAACGCCCGAAGGATGACGTTCTTCAGATTCAGCTTCGCGACGCGTTGCGCCTGTTTCGACGAGATCTGCGACGTCGGGAGACCCCAGACACGCGCCGAATAAATGCCAAAGCACAAGTCGTACAGCGTCCGGCCCAGATTGCGCACGCCCCACTCTTCGAAGGAATGCTCCTGCTTCGCCGGCGCGACCACCGACTTGAGCGTCGCTGTCAGGTAGTCGAAGATGATTCGCGCAGACAGCAGCGGGCTCACTCGGGTCAAGACCTGCAGCATTTCGAGCGGATAGACGTACTCCTTGCCGCGCAGCAGCACACGCGTGCCGCGCGTCAGGACGAGCGGATCCTCCCCGAAGAACGGCCTGATCGCTTCGTGTATCGCGCGGCTTTCTTCGGTCTCGCGAATGTGGAACGTGTGCGGGCCGTAATCGACGGCGTAGCCACCGACCTGGATCGTCTTGCCCATGCCGCCCACCGCGCGATCCTTCTCGAGGACGGTCACACGATGACCGAGCTGCGACAACCGCCACGCCGCCGACATTCCTGCAGGCCCTGCCCCGAGCACGACGATCCGCTGGTCCTTCATGCTTTTTCGGCGACGGCGAAGTAGTACAGATTCGCCGCGAACGGCAGCGCGCGACACGGCAGCGTGAATCCTTCACGCAGGCGGAATCCGTCCGCGAGCCAGCGCTTCATGCGGCGAGGCGTCGTGAACGTCAAGTGGTCCGGATACCGGATCGGAAACTTGCGGAGCAGCAATCGGCCCGCGCTCATCGTGATGTCATTGGGCACGACGATGACGGCGCGGCCGCCGCGCTTCAGTACACGCCGCGCTTCGGCCAGCAGGCGCCACGGCTCGCGCGTGTGCTCGAGCACCGCGACGAGGAGCACGATCTCGAACGAATTGTCGGCGAATGGCAGCTGGTACCCGTCGGCGCACAGCAGCAGGCGGCATTTGCCGGCCGCGCGGCCGACACGTGTCATCGATACATCCATCTGGACGGGATACGTGGCAGTGCCGTCGAACATCATGCCTTCGCCGCAGCCGACTTCGAGGATGTCGCGTCCGGCGATCCCGGCGACGCGCGCCAGCACTTCCGCCCGATACATCCGGTAGAAGTAGCCGACCACGCCCGTGACCTGCGAGTCGTGGCCTTCGACGTCGGCGACGTATTCGTGGAGGTCGCGCTCCGTCCTTACGGACGGCGGAGTACGCAGGGCGGGTCTGGCGCTGACTTTCATGAATGCGGTGACGTATTTGGCCACAGAGACACAAAGTCACGGAGAAGAACGCGCGTGCACAGCGCGTTCGACCCGGCGCCGCGCAGCGGCGCGCCAGGCGTGCAGGGCAGGCCGACCACGTCGAACGCCTCTATGGCTCTGTGCCTCTGTGGCCCAATTAGAGCGAACATGCCAGCGTCATTACGGAACATTGTACGGAGCCCTCATTCCGCGACGCGCAGCTCGCTGCGCGACAAGAACCGTTGCAGCCGCCGGATGCCGTCGTCGAAAGACACGGACGGTGTGAAGCCGAAGCGCTCGCGCATCGTGCGATCCGCGGAGCGGAACTCGATGTATTCGGGCACCTCGCCCACGTGGCGGACGCTGACCTCGACACCGACCGCCTTCGCCATGCCCGCAACGACCTCGTTGACCGTCACCGGCGCGCCGCACGCGAGGTCCACGGTGCCGCTGAACGACGCGTCCGCGACAACGCGAAGCATGGCGTCTACTGCATCGTCGACATACATGAAGTCGATGAGGTTCCGGCCGTTGCCGCGGACCGTGAATTCGCGCCGGCCGGCCATGACGGCGCGAAGCCAACGCGTGGTGATCTTGCGCGGCGCTTCGTACGGGCCGTACGCGCCGAAGAAGCGGATGTTCGCATAGCTCGCGAGCGCGTGACGCCGTTCGGCGAAGAAGGCGACGTATCGTTCCGAGGCCAGCTTCGAGACGGCGTACGGCAGCAGCGGATTGACGGGCGTCGCGGGCGTCACCGGACCGCTCAGGCCGTCGTACACCGCCCCGGACGAGACGTACACCATGCGATCGATCGGGTAGTGCTCGAGAACATTCACAACGGCCACCGTGTTGAGCGCGAGATCCCAGCCCACACGCTCTGACGAGGCCGCGGGATTGCCGTTCGCCGCGAGGTGCAGCGCAGCGTCGACGCGGCCCGTGTGGTCCGCAACGGCGCGGATCGCGCCGGCATCCAGCAGATCGCACCGGACCGGCGTGACATGGTCGAGCCGGTGTTCCGCCACGAAATCCGGCAGATCGGTCGTGCTGTTGTACAGCGCGACGACGTCCCACTCACGCGGCGCGCGCAGCAGGACGTTGCGCCCGATGAATCCCGATGCTCCCGGTATGAGAAGACGCATGACGTGACGCTTACTTCTTACCGAGTGAACCCGCGAGATGCTCCTGATACCAGGGAATCGTCCTGCTGATGCCGGCCTCGAGCGACGTTTTCGGGTTGTATCCCAGCAGCGTCTGCGCTTTTTCAATCGACGGGACCCGGAGATCGACTTCCGGCCCTGGATGCGGCTTGAAGACGATGTCGGATTTCGACGCGGTGAGCCGGATGATCATGTTGGCCAGCTCGAAGTTCGTCACCGTGCCCTGCGGGTTGCCGAGGTTGAAGGCGTGGCCAAGCGCTTCCGGCATCTCGGCGCACCGCAACACGCCGTCGACAAAGTCTTCCACGTAACACCACGCGCGAATCTGGGTGCCGTCGTTGTACAGCGTGATCGGGGCGTGCTGCAGCGCCTGGATGATCATGCCGCGAACCGCACCGTCGCCCACCTGACGCGGACCGTAGACGTTGAACGGCCGAATGATCGTCAACGGTAATCCGTCTTCCTTGTAGTGGGCGTACGAGAGGTGCTCCGACGCCAGCTTGCTCGCGGCGTATACCCAGCGGCTCTCGCCAATGGGCCCGATCGTCGTCAAATCGTCTTCTTTGCCTTTGTGGATGAACGGGCCATACACCTCGCTCGTCGAGAATTCGACAAAGCGTTGGACGCCGACGTCGAGCGCCGCCTTGACCACCTGATGCGTGCCGAGCAGGTTCACCTCCATCGTCGTCACCGCATTGCGATCGACGGAGTACACGCCCGCAATGGCGGCGCAGTGGATGACGACGTGGCAACCCTCCAGGGCGCTGCGGGTGGCGTCGTAATCCATGACGTCGCCCTTGATGAAGTGGAGGTGCGGATGTCCGTCGACATGGGCGAACTGAATCGCGTTCCGATGCAGGTTGTCGTACACGACCACCTCGTTGTCGTCGAGGAGCCGCTGCACGAGATGCGAGCCGATGAACCCGGCGCCGCCGGTGATACAGATGCGTTTGCGCGTGACAGACACGAAGCGCTCCTCAGCGTTGCTGGACGTTGCCGGCCTTGACGAGATCGGGGGATGGCGAGCGGTGCGGAGGCAGATCGCGGCGCAAAGGAAACAGCTTCTCGCCGGGAATGCCATCGCGGACGAGCGCCGCGGCATGATCCCCGCCGCTCGTGAGCGTGGCGATGATGATCAGATCGAACGCGACCTCGCGGTGCTCGGCAATCGGTCGGACTCGCATGCCGAGGAAGTCGTGGCCGCCCTCACCGTCGAACACGGCAACCGGTTCGAGCCCGTATTCCTTGAGCGAGAGATACGCCAGCTCGGCGGCCTCGCCGCGGCCGTAGATCGCCACCCTCCGGCCGGCAGCCGCGCAGTCCTGCAGCACGGCGCGGAGATGCTGCCGCACCTCGCCGTACAAATGGAGCGAGTAGTTCATGAACTCGTACGTGAGGCGCGCCTTCTCGGCGATGCCGCGTGGTGTGATGAGATACGTAATCCGGTTGGACTGCACGTTGACGCACTTGATGTAGCCCTTGCGCACCAGACGTTTGAGGTAGATGTTCGTCAGGCCGAGCGCGATGCCCAGCTTGGTCGCGAGGCCGCGCTGGGTGACGCGCGAGTTCTCTTCGACCGCTTCCAGCAGTTTCAAATCTCGATGGGCTTCGATATCCATGTCCCGGTCACTCATCTAGCAAAAGATCGTTGGAGGACGCGTTCGGCGTGCGCCCAGTCGTCGACGTCGTCAATGCTGATGCCGCGCTCAGGCGGCATGACGTACGCGGCGGTGCGATCGCCGTAGAGGCTCGGATTGGCGTCGAACAGCAGCGGCGTCCGAACGAGGTAAATCGCGCCGTTCATCGTCCAGGCCGCCGGCATGTCCTGACGTCGGTTGATGCGGGCGCGCACGGGCTCGCCGGTGACGAACAGCGTGGCAAGGCCGCGCCCGTCCACGCGCAGCGTCCGCATCGGGTTGTAGTGAGCAGGCACGGCTGACACGCTCACGACCGAGTCGGCACCGGTGGACTCGATCAGATCGATCGCTGCGCGAATGTCTCCGGCGGAACGGAGCGGCGACGTCGGCTGCAGTGTCATGACCAGGTCCGGCTCGTACGAATCGCGATCGCGCAGCCACGCGGCCGCGTGCTGGACCACCGGAAAATGTGCCGTGTCGTCGCGAGCCAGCTCTGAAGGCCTGAGGAAGGGGACGTCGCAGCCGAGGGCGCGGGCTGCCTCGGCAATCGCGGGATCGTCAGTGGAGAGAACCAACCGCTCGAACGCGTTCGACGCGCGTGCGGCGTCGATCGTGTACGCGATGAGCGGTCTACCGGCGAGCAGCTTGAGGTTTTTGCCGGGGATGGCCTTCGATCCGCCTCGCGCGGTAATCAGGCCGAGCACCCTCACGCGATCGGCATCCTAGACCCGTACTCCGGCGTCGGCCGTATCGAAGAACCGCTTCTGCGTGTACAGCTCGAGCCCCGCGAGCAGATCGACGATGGTCTGGCTCGCGTCGGGACGGTAGTAGATGGTCGACGAGGCGTAGCGGCCGTGCGCGATTTGGCCGCGGGCCGCGGAAAGGATCTGATCGCCGTCGTAGCCGACGTGCAGCACGTTTTCCGCGTGCAGGCGTCCCTGCTGGCGGGCACCGATGTTCACGACCGGTGTGCCGAGGAACGAGCACTCCTTGAGGCCGGCCGATGAGTTGCCGATCAGGCACGCGCACGTTTTCAGCAGGGCGATGAATTCCGCGACGGGCACGTCGGTGATGAATCGCATCGCCTTCGCCGACGAACCGGCGCGCTCGCGGAAATGCCGGAGCCGTTCGGCCATCTCGCCGGTCCCCGCGTCGGGGTTCGGCCAGATCCAGATCGTCGGCATCGCGAGCGCCGAGACCGCGCGCAGCGTCGCCTCGAGATGACGGGCGTTGTCGGCCTCGGTCGTGACCGGGTGCTGGATCACCATCAGGAAGGGCTTCGTGATCTCGATTTCGTGTCCGACGCCATAGCCGTTCACGATCTCGTTCGTAATCGGGGCGGTCACCTGCGAGGCGACTTCGACGTCGAGCGATCCGGTATTGAACACGTACTTCGGGTTTTCGCCCATCGCCAGCACGCGCCGGCGCGCATCCTCGTTGGTGACGAAATGGATGTGCGCCAGCTTGGTGATCGCGTGGCGCACGCTCTCGTCGATGCTGCCGGTCAGGTCGCCGCCCTCGATGTGCGCGATCGTCTTGTTCAGATAGGCCGCCGACATCGCAATGGCGAGCTGCTCGAATCGATCTCCGCAGATCACGACGATGTCGGGGTCGGCCGCGTGGAAGCCGTTCGTGAATTCGAGCGCCGTGAGGCAAGCGGTCTTCGCCATCGCGACGTGATTCCCGCCTTCGATCACGTTGAAGAGCGACGTGGAAATGGTGAATCCGGCAGCGTCGATGTCGTCCGCGATGTGCCGGCTGTACTTGTCGAGCAGAATCGATCCACCGAGCATCAGCTCGAGCTCGACGTCCGGATGCGCGTGCAGCTTCTTGATCAGCAGCTGACTGCGGCCGTAGTAGGCGCGGCTCGTCATGGGAAAGCAGACGCGCCGCTTCCCGGTGCGCGGCAGCTTGCCGCTCGCAGACGCCAACAACGTGTCCATACCTATACGCGCCGCGGATCGTGGTTCACGACGATCGTTTTCCATTCGCAATATACGTCGAGCGCTTCGGTTCCAGGCTCGCGGAACCCGTTGCCCGAGTTCTTGACGCCGCCAAACGGCATGTGCGGCCCCGCCCCGTAGGTCGGCCCGTTGATCGACACGAGTCCTGCGCGATAGCGCGCGATGAACGCTTCGATGCGGTGGCTGTTCATCGTGTGGATGGCGCCCGTGAGGCCGAACCCCGTCGAATTCGCCAGCGCGATCGCCTCGTCGAACGAGCCGACGCGATACAGGCAGGTGATGGGGCCGAACAGCTCGCTCTGCGACACCTCGTCGTCCCACGCCACGTCCTCGAGGAGTGTCGGCTGCATGTAATACCCGGGGGCCAGCGCCGCCACGGGACGACCGCCGGTCAGCAGGTGTGCGCCGCGCGCGACGGCGCCGTCGATCACGGCGAGCAGCCGTTCGAGACTCTGATTCGAGATCACCGGACCGCAGTCGTCCTGCGGACCCGATCCGACCTTCACCGCGGACGCGCGCGCCACCATCAGCTCGCGGAACTCGTCGTAGACGCGATCGAACACGATGATGCGGCTGCCTGCCGCGCAGCGCTGACCGGCGTCGATGAACGCCGACGCGACCGCGTGGTCCGCGGCCAGCGCCAGGTCTGCATCGTCGCAGACAACGAGCGGGTTCTTGCCGCCGAGCTCGAGACAGACCTTCGCCAGCACCGGGCGGCCGCTCACGATCTTCTGAATCTGCTTTCCCGTCGGGACCGAGCCGGTGAAGCTGACCAGACCGACGCGCGGATCCTCGACGAGCGGTACGCCCACCTCGGCGCCTGTTCCCTGGAGAGCGGAATAGACGCCCGCGGGCAGGCCGGCCTCCTGCAGCAGTCTGCCAACCGCCACCGCCGTGTACGGCGTGAGCTCATGCGACTTCGCGACGACGGCGTTACCGCACAGGAGCGCCGGGAAGACCTTCCACGCAATCCCCGCCAGCGGGCTGTTGAACGGCATGATCGCGGCGCACACGCCGATGGGCGCGCGCTCGGTCCGCACCGATCGGTTCGGGATTGGACTTGTCGTGGTCTTGCCGTAGAACCGGCTGCCTTCGCTTGCCATGAAGACGGCGAGGTCGGCCGACGAACCGACCTCGGCGGCGGCATTCTTCAATGGCTTTCCGGTTTCGATCTGGATGATCTCGGCGAGCTCCTGTTCCTTCGCGCGAAGCAGCACGGCGGCGCGGGCGAGGATGTGGCCGCGCTTCGGCGGCGGCAGACCGCTCCACGATTCGGCCGCGCACGCCGCGACGTCGGTGGCATGGTGTACGTCCGCAGCGGTGCCGCGCGCGACGGTCGCAACGACGCGATCGTCGATTGGACACCGTTTCTCGAACGTCGCGTCGGTCGCGCCTGCGACCTCGGCGTCGTTTATCCAGTGAAGGATTTGGCGTGGATACATGAGCGTGCGAACCGGGCGATACCGGCCGCGTCGAGACCGTGATGCTCAAGCACTTCGGCGTTGGTGCCGCAGGCGGGAACATCGGTGAGACCGAGCGATTGGATATGCGCGTGCACGCCGGCTCGGGCGAGCGCGGCGGCAACCATCACGCCCTGGCCGAGCGACACGTAATGATTGTCCAGCGTGAGAACGGCGCCGAACCCGCGCAACGCGGCGGCGATCCACTCGTCGTCGATGCGATTCAGCCACGGCAGGTTGATCACCGCCGCACTGATCCCTTCGGTCGCGAGCTCTGCGGCTGCCCGGTACGCGTTCGCCATCAGCACGGGGCCGTAGCCGACGAGCGCGATGTCGGTGCCCGGACGAAGGGTGACGCCTCGTCCGACCTCGAGCTCATAACGGGACGGCAGCGAGTAGGGCAGGTCGAGCGGTACGTTGACGAAGCGCAGGTAGCTGCTCGCTCGATTCGTTTCAACGGCCCAGCGGATTGCGAGACGCGCTTCACGCTCGCAGCACGGCTCGATCGCCGTCAGACCCGGCACCGATCCGATGGCGGAAATGTCGCGAACCGACTGGTGCGAGTGACCGGGGCCGCCAGGCACGACGCCAGCGAGCGTCCCCGTGTAGATGATCTTCCTGCGCTCGGTCGCATTGTTGTAGATCTGCTCGTTCGCGCGAGTGGAGAGAAAACATGCGAACGAATGAACGACCGGCAGCATGCCTTTGAGCGCCAGACCGCCCGCGGCCGACACCATGTGCTGCTCCGCGATTCCACATTCGATGAATCGTCCGGGCCGCTCCGCCTTGAACGCTTCGATGCCGCAGTCCGACAGCAGGTCCGCATCGAGCACGACGATGTCGTCGCGTTCACGCGCCATCTCCAGCAGCTCGTCGCCGTACGCGACGACGAGCCGTTCGGGTTTGGCGGGAACCACGCGCGTTGGCAGCGGCGCTTCCGCCAGCACGAGCGGCGCCAGGCGCGCCTGATGCAGAAGACCATTGACGCGCGCGACCAGCTCCCGCACGGCCGCAACGTAATCGTCGAGCGACGGCGCGCCGGCGTGGAAGTGATAGGTCTGGTCGCCGCACGCGACGCCTTCCATGAACGACACGCCGCGGCCCTTGACCGTATCGGCAACGATCGCGTGTGGACGATCGGCGACAGTTGCCGTCGCCTCGAACGCCTCGTGAATCGCGCGGACATCGTGTCCATCGATGCGGCGCACGTCCCAGCCAAACGCGCGGAACTTCTCGTCGATCGCCCCGAGATCGCTGACGGCGGCAACCGGCGAATCCGATTGAAACTTGTTGTGATCGACGATCACGATGATCTCGCCGAGCTTTTCGTTGGCCACCGGCTGCAGCGACTCCCAGATTTGGCCTTCCTGCAGCTCGCCGTCGCCGGTCATCACGACGATGCGGCCGCCGTGTCCGGCGACGCGTTGCGCGCGCGCCATGCCGTACGCTTTCGAAATGCCCATGCCGAGCGAGCCGGTGTTGGTGGCGATGAACGGCGTGTCGACGTCGGGGTGCCCCGGCAATCCGCCAAGACGCCGCAGACGGTGCATGAGATCGAAATCCAGCGTTCCGAGGGCGATGAGCAGCGCGTACAGTGCGGGCGCGTCGTGGCCCTTCGAGGAAAAGTAGGTGTCGGCGCCCGGTAGCCCGCTGTTTGGACGCGACAGTTCCTCCGTCCAGAGCCAGGTGATCACATCCATCGAGCTGAAGCTCGATCCGATGTGGCCCGATCCGGCGTTCATGATCATGTACAGCGTGTTGATGCGGCAGATGTCGGCCAGGACCGCGGCTCGAGCGACCGGATCGGCCAGTGCCCCGCGCACACGAGTAATCGTCTCGAGCGGCACGAACGTGAGCGCGCCGCCGCCGGCCAGTTGCTTGTCTGAATGGTCTTTTTCGCCCATCTTTCAAGGGGTCAGCTCTCAGCTGTCAGCTCTCGGTTCCGCCGTACGAGCTGAAAGCCGAGAGCCCGATAGCTGAAAGCTACAGAAGTCAGTCGCTACCGCGCGGTCCATCCTCCATCGACCACGAGCATCGCGCCGGTCATGTACGCGGACGCCCGCGATGCCAGGAATACAACCGCACCGTTGTACTCGTCGTCGCGCGCCATGCGGCCGAGCGGCGTGCGGCGCTCGTACTCCCTGACGAACTCATCGGCATGTCCGGGCTCCCGGACGCCCCCGGGCACGAGCGTGTTCACGCGAACGCCGAGCTTTTCGCGGGCGCAATATTCCGCCAGCCATCGCGTGAAGTTCAACATCCCCGACTTCGCGACGCTGTAGCCGACCGGTTTGTAGAACTCGGCCCCGCCGGCGCGATGAACGTCGTACATCGCCTGGTCCGGCGACACGATGCCGTAGGTCGACGAGATGTTGATGATGCTGCCCTCGTCACGCGCGGCCGCGCGGAAGGCGGCGAGAAACGACTGCGACACCACCAACGCGCTCTTCAGATGCGATGTCAGCATGGCGTCCCACGCCGATTCAGGGTACTGCTCGAAGCGGCCGGTTTCGAGCGCCGCGTCGGCCGGCGATGAGCCGAGGCCGGCATTGTTCACGAGGATCGTCGGCGCGCCGAAGCGAGCGAATACGTCCGCCACGGCGCGATCCACGGCAGCGCGATCGGTCGTATCGACGCGATGCGTCGCGACGGCCCTTCCGTCGTCGACCAGCGACCGCACGAGGGCGGATGGCGTCTCCAGGAGATCGAACAGGGCGACCGCGGCGCCGGCCCCGCTCAATGCGGCCGCGTACTGACTGCCGAGACGGCCCAGACCGCCGGTGACGATGGCCACGTGGCCGTCGAGGCGGAAGAGATCGTCTGTCATTAATCAGGACTCGCGACTGTTGACGCGCGACTGATGACTTGCGACTTGCGGCTAACGATTTGTGACTGACGACCTGCGACTGACGACTGGCGACTCATCACTGCAGAGCTTCGCCCTGTCACTTACAGCGCGGGCTGGATCGGTCCGGCTGAGCGAGGGCGAAACCGGGAGGGCGAACGTCGACGCCGTCGTACGTTCAGAAAATGAACGGTCAATTATTCCCGGCAGGACGCGAACTGTCAAGGGTGATCCGCCGTACTGAACACGCGTTCAATCACGGACGGCGGGCGGCGGGCGCCCCGCGTTCAGACCGCGGCGGCGGCCGGCGCCGCGCGGCCCGAAAGCCGCACGATTGTGGGCGCGGAGAACGAGCGCAGCGCGTTGCGCGTGTCCACAACGGGCACCCCGCTGTCGACGACCGTTTTCCAGTCGAAAGTCGAATGGTCGGTGCAGATGACGAAACAGTCGGGCCGGGCGCGCAACGCCTCCGCTTCGCTGACCGACTCGAGGCGGTGTCCCCCGGAGGTGAGCGTCGGCACGTACGGATCGCTGTACGAAATCAGCGCGCCCCGCCGCGCGAGCACTTCGATGATGTCGAGCGCCGGCGACTCGCGCATGTCGCTGACGTCGCGCTTGTACGCGACGCCGTAGACGTGCACCCGCGATCCGTTGACCGACTTGCGCGATCCGTTCAGCGCGTCGGCCACGCGTTCGACCACGAAGTCTGGCATCGACGCGTTGACGTGGCCCGCCAGCTCGATGAAGCGGCATTCGAAACCGCTCTGCCGGGCCTTCCACGACAGATAGTAGGGATCGATCGGAATGCAGTGGCCGCCGAGTCCGGGACCCGGATAGAACGGCATGAAGCCGAACGGCTTCGTCTTCGCCGCCTCGATCACCTCCCACACGTCGATGTCCAGCTTGTGGCACATCTGCGCGATCTCGTTCACGAGCCCGATGTTCACCGCACGGAACGTGTTTTCCAGCAGCTTCACCATTTCGGCGACGCGCGTGGAGCTCACCTGAATCACTTTCGAGACGATCTGCGCATACAGCGCGGCGGCTGCCTCGGTGCTCGCCGGACCGTGGCCTCCGACGATTTTCGGAATGTTGCGCGTCGTGTACGTCTGATTCCCGGGGTCGACACGCTCCGGCGAAAACGCCAGGAAGAAATCGCGATCCGCCTTCAACCCGGCCGCTTCGAGCATGGGCAGTGCCACTTCGTCGGTCGTCCCTGGATAGGTCGTCGACTCGAGGATCACGAGCTGACCCTTCTGCAGGTGCGCAGCCACGCCCTCGAGCGCCTGCACGACGTAGGACATGTCCGGGTCTTTCGTCTTGCGAAGCGGCGTCGGCACGCAGATGTCGGCGACGTCCATGGTGGCCAGCTCGGCGACGTCGGTGGTCGCGCGCAGGTGGCCGGAGGCGACGACCTTCGCGATATCTGCCTGCGCCACGTCGGGAATGTAACTGTGGCCGCGCTGAATGTCGGCGACCTTCGCCGGATCGACGTCGAAGCCGGTCACGTGGAAGCCGGCGAGGGCGAACTCGACCGCGAGCGGCAAGCCCACGTAGCCGAGCCCGATGACGCCGATGCGCGCCTGTCTTGTGTGGATTCGATCGAGCAAGCTGGTTACGGTGATCTGCGTCATGATTCCCTGGAACATCGCCCGCGGCGCGGGCAGGTTAGAACGTGGACAGGCGATCGCCGACCTTTGGCGCCGATGCGACCCGTTCGAGGTCGGCATCGACCATCATCTTGACGAGCCCGGTGAAATCGACCGACGGCGTCCACCCGAGCTCGGCGCGCGCCTTCGAGTTGTCGCCGATGAGGTGCTCCACTTCTGCGGGTCGAATGAGCTTCGGATCGAGCGCCACGTACTTCCGCCAATCCAGCCCGACGTGGGCGAACGCCACCTCCACGAGATCGCGGACCGAATGGCTGATGCCGGTCGCAATCACGTAGTCGTCGGGGCGCTCGCGCTGAAGCATGAGCCACATCGCCCCCACGTAGTCGCCCGCGAACCCCCAGTCGCGGTGGGCGTCGAGGTTCCCGAGTGACAGCGTGTCGGCGAGCCCGAGCTTGATGCGCGCCACGCCGTCGGTCACTTTGCGGGTCACGAATTCCAGTCCGCGTCGTGGCGACTCGTGATTGAAGAGCATCCCCGATACCGCGAAGAGGTCGTAGCTTTCCCGGTAGTTGACGGTGATGTAGTGCGCGAACACCTTCGAGACGCCGTACGGACTGCGCGGGTAGAACGGCGTCAGCTCGTTCTGCGGCACTTCCCGCACCTTGCCGAACATTTCGCTCGACGAGGCCTGATACATGCGGATGGATCCGTCGACCTGGCGAATGGCTTCGAGCACACGCGTCACGCCCTGCGCGTTGAACTCGCCGGTAAGCATCGGCTGATCCCACGACGCCGGCACGAACGACATCGCTGCCAGGTTGTAGAACTCGTGCGGACGGACGTCCTCGACCAGGCGGATGAGCGACAGCTGATCGAGCAGGTCGGCCGGCTTGAGGGTGATGCGATCGAGCAGATGCTGAATGCGCCAGAAGTTCGGCGCGCTGGCCCGACGGACGGCCCCCACCACCTCGTAGCCCTTCGAAAGCAGCAATTCGGCGAGGTAGGATCCGTCCTGCCCGGTAATCCCGGTGATAATGGCCCGTTTTGACATCAGATTCGACTGGGATGTTCGACGACGCGCTGGCGACGTGCAAACCGAACGATTGTATGAGGTTACGGGCGTGAAGGTCAAGCAGATGATGGCGGCCCATCCGCCTTCGCTCGCGTTTCTCGTCCGACGCGAGCTACGGCGGACAAGCCTGACCTGACAGGAATGGAACACATCGACGTCGCGGTCATTGGTGCCGGGGTAACCGGCCTCGCGGCCGCGCGGGCGGTCGCCCGAAGCGGGCTTTCGGTCTGTGTTCTCGAACGCCACCCGCGCCCCGGGCAGGACACGAGCACCCACAACAGCGGCGTCGTCCACGCGGGCATCTACTATCCGGCACATACGTTGAAGGCGCGGCTGTGCGTCGAGGGGCGTCATCTGCTCTACGCGTTCTGCGCGCGCCACGGCGTCCCCCATGTGAAATGCGGGAAGCTGATCGTCGCCCACGACGATACGGAACTGCACCAACTGGAAACGCTGAAGGCGCGTGGCGACGCGAACGGCGTCGAAGGCCTCGAGATTGTGGACCGCGCCTTCATCGACGTGCATGAGCCCGCGGTGTCGGCGGTCGCCGCTCTCTGGTCGCCCGAAACGGGCGTCGTCAGCGCCGAAGAGCTCGTGAAGGCGCTGCTAGGAACCGGCACCGACGCCGGGGTGATGTTTCTCCCCGGGACACGGCTCACGGGAGCCAAGCGACAGGTCGACGGCATGGTGCTCCGCACCGAGCGCGAACACATCCACGCCCGCGCCGTCGTCAACGCCGCCGGGTTGTATGCGGACGAGGTGTCGCGACTGCTGGCCGGCGAGTCGTTCACGATCTATCCGTGCCGCGGCGAGTATGTGGAGCTGGCGCCGTCGAAGCGGTCGCTGGTCAACGCGCTCGTGTACCCGCTCCCCCACCAGCACAGCCTCGGCGTGCACATCGTCAAAACGATGAACGGCGACGTGTGGCTCGGCCCCACCGTGAGCTTTCAGGCACGGAAGGACGATTACGAGAGCAACCGGCTGCCGGTGGAGGCGTTCGTCGAACCGGCGCGACGCCTGCTGAGCGGGATCACGGTCGAGGATCTGCGGCTGGGCGGCAGCGGCATCCGCGCAAAGATTCATCCACCGAGCGAGTCGTTCGCGGACTTCATGATCCGCCGCGATCGCGAGAACCCGTTCGTCGTGCAGGCGTCAGGAATAGAGTCGCCCGGCCTCACGTCGTGCCTCGCCATCGGCGACGTCGTTGCGCGTCATGCAGGCGAGATCATCGCGTCGTGATGCGGGGGCACACCGAAAGAGGATTCAGAACGAGAACGCGTTCACCGCTCTTTCAGATAGCGCATCAGCGCATCCTGCCACGTCGGCATGTCGATGCCAATCGATCGCAGTTTCTGGTTGGACAGCGCGCAGTACTGTGGGCGCGCTGCACGCATGGGCACGTCGGCCATTCGCATCGGCACGAACCTCGGCTCCACGCCGAGCTGACGCGCGAGCTCCTGCGCGAACTCCAGCCAGGTGCAGTGTCCGGAATTCACGCAGTGGTACACGCCGGGCGGTGCGTTCACCTCGAACAGCCGTCGCGTTGCACGCGCCCCGTCGATCACATACGTCGGCGACACGGTGCGATCCTCGAATACCTTCGGCGCGCCTCCGGCCAGCAGCGTGCTCAGGATGCCCGCGACACTGCCCTTCGCCGCCCCCGCCCCTGGCGCCCGGCCGAACAGGCTCTCCACGCGCAACACGTACGCGCGAGGCGCGTCCAGCGCGAACCACTCGCCGAGCAGCTTCGAGGCGGCATACACACCGCGCGGATTCGGCCGATCGTCTTCCGCGTAGGGCCGCGACGCTGTGCCGTCGAAGACGAAATCGGTGCTGTAGTGGACGAGCGTGGCATCGGCGCGTTGCGCCGCCCGCGCGAGCGCGCGGACCGCGAACGCGTTGGCGTTCAACGCGTCGATGGGATGATCTTCGGAGCCGTCTACGTCGGTGTAGGCCGCGCCGTTGACGATGACGTCCGGACGCGCCCGCTCCATCGCCGCCGCAACGGCCGCATCGTCGGTCACGTCGAGCTCGGCGCGCGTGAAGGGGATGACGTCGTGAGCGCCGGCGCATTCATGGACGACGGCGGCGCCAAGCTGGCCTCGAGCACCGGCGATGACGATGCGCATGCGCCAGGTGTGCTACGCCACCTTCGCCGGGCGGCCCGCGGCGAACGCTCGCATCTGCGCGTCGTCGAACACGCCTTCCCATCGCGCGACCACCGCCGTCGCGATGCAGTTGCCCATCACGTTCACCGCGGTGCGCCCCATGTCCATGATCTGGTCGATGCCGAGCAGAATTGCGGCGCCTTCGAGCGGGAGACCGAATTGCGTGAGCGTGGCAGTCAGCACGACGAGCGCCGCGCGAGGGACGCCGGCGACGCCCTTGCTGGTAAGCATGAGCGTGAGCATCATGACGAGCTGCTGGCCCAGCGTCATGTGCAACCCGGCGAGCTGCGCGACGAACACGCTCGCGAGCGATAGATACAGCGTCGTGCCGTCGAGATTGAAGCTGTAGCCGGTCGGCAGCACGAAGCCGACGATGTTCTTCGGCACGCCGAACTGCTCCATCACTTCGAGCGCCTTGGGCAGGGCGGCCTCGGAGCTCGCGGTCGTGAACGCGATCAGGAACGGCTCGCGGATCGCCTTCACGAACGTGAAGAACGGCACGCGGATCAGATACGACACGCCTCCGACCACGATCACGACGAAGATCGCGAGTCCCAGATACATGAGCGCGATCAGCTTGCCGAGCGTGAACAAGATCGCCAGCCCCTTGCCGCCGACTGTGGCGGCAATCGCCGCGAAGACACCGATCGGCGCGAACGCCATCACATAGCCGGTGACCTTGAACATCGCGTGCGCGGTGGCGTCGAGCACGTCGAGGATCGGCTGCCCCTTCTTGCCGATCGCCGCGACGGCGATGCCGAAGAACATCGAAAAGACGACGAGCTGGAGAATATCGCCACGCGCCATCGCGTCGACGACCGAGGTCGGGAACAGGTGGAGAAAGATGTCCCAGGCGTGCTGTTGCCCCTGCGCCATGGCCGCGGCGGCTCTCGTGTCGGCGCCAATCGGCATGGCGAGCCCGGCGCCGGGCTGGAACAGGTTCACCAATGCCAGGCCGAGGAAGAGCGCAATCGTCGTCGCGACCTCGAAATACACGATGGCCTTGAGGCCGATGCGGCCCATCGACTTCAGATCGCCCGTACCGGCGATGCCGACGACGAGCGTCGCGAACAGCAGCGGCGCGATGATCATCTTGATCATCCGCAGGAAGGCATCGGCGAGCGGCTTGATGGCCACCCCGAATGCGGGCCACAGGTAGCCCACCAGGATGCCGAGCAGCAACCCGATGAAGATCTGCGTTGTGACGTCCGGACCGCGGCGCGCGCGCGCTTTTGCCGCGCGGCCGTCCGAGGCCCGTGATCCGTCGACGCGCATTATCGAGCCGCTCCAACGCGTCGCTGCACGAACGCTCCAATGGCCGAAACCACCGCCTCCTGCTGCGCGTCGGTCATCTCGCCATAGATCGGGATGGCCAGACTTTCGGCAGCGGCACGCTCGGCGTGCGGGAACTCGCCGGCCTTGTATCCGAGATCGGCGAAGCAGGGCTGCTGATGGAACGGGACCGGATAGTAAATCTCGTTGCCGATGCCCTGCTCGTCCAGATGCCGCTTCAACGCGTCGCGGTCCGGCAGTCGGATGACGAACTGATTGTAGATGTGAAGACGATCCGCCGGTTCCACGGGCAGCGTGACCAGCCCGTCGAGCCCGGCTGCGCGAAAACGCGCGTGATACGTCGCCGCATTCGCGCGACGTCCTGCGGTCCACTGTGCGAGGTGCGGCGCCTTGACGCGCAGCACCGCCGCTTGCAGGGCGTCCATCCGAAAATTCGCGCCGACGAGGTGATGGTAGTACTTCGGCCGCATGCCATGCGTCCGCAGCAGCCGCGCCCGGTCGGCCAGCCGCTCGTCGTTGGTCGCCAGCAGCCCCGCGTCGCCGAACGCGCCGAGGTTCTTGCTCGGAAAGAACGAGAAGCAGCCGAAGGCCCCGATGCCCCCAACAGGCCGCGACTTGTACGTCGCGCCGATCGCCTGGGCCGCATCCTCGACGACCGGAACGCGGGCGCGCGCCGCGGCATCCATGATCGGATCGAGATCGGCGCTCAACCCGAACAGATGCACCGGCAGAATGGCTCTCGTGCGCGGCGTGATGGCCTCGGCCGCCTGCGCCGGATCGATGTTGAAGGTCACCGGATCGATGTCGACGAGGACCGGCCGCGCGCCGAGGCGGACGATGGCGCCGGCCGTCGCGAAGAAAGAGTAAGTCGTCGTGACCACTTCGTCGCCACGACCGATGTCGAGTGCCATCAGCGCGAGCAGCAGCGCATCGGTCCCGGAGGAGACGGTGATGGCATGGCGGATGCCGAGCATCTCCGCGAGCTCGCGTTCCAATGCGTCGATCTCGGGGCCCATGATGAAGCGCTGGCTGTCGGCAACACGGGTGATCGCGGCCAGAATCTCGTCGCGCAGCGGCCGGTACTGGGCCTGCAGGTCGAGCAGCGGCACGTTCATCGGCATGTATTCTACCTATAGCTGATAGCAACCAGCTTTCGGCTGTCAGCTTTCAGCTATCAGCCATCAGCGATCGGCCTTCAGCTCTCAGCTTTCAGCTGTCGGCTATCAGCTAAAGCTTGGGATCTCGGCTAAGAGCTGATGGCTGATCGCTACCGGTGCGACTTGATTGCGGCTCGCGTTTCCCGATCGGTCTCGCGGCGCTTGATTGTCTCGCGCTTGTCGTAATCCTTCTTGCCCTTCGCCAGGCTGACCGCCACCTTCACGCGGCCGTTCTTGAAATACAGCCGCACCGGCACCAGGGTCATGCCCTTCTCGACCGTCTTGCCGATCAACTTGCGGATCTCCTCGCGGCGCAGCAGCAGCTTGCGGCGGCGCAGCGGGTCGTGGTCCGCGTACCCGCGGTGGCTGTACGGGCTGATGTTGATGTTGTAGACGAACACCTCGCCGTCTTCCACACGCGCGAAGCTGTCGCGCAGGTTCACGCGGCCTTCGCGTATCGCCTTCACTTCGGTGCCGAGCAGCACCAGTCCGGCCTCGAACGACTCCAGCAGATGGAAGTCGTGAAATGCTTTGCGGTTCTCGGCAATCGACGATTGCGCTCTTTCGCGCTCGGTTTTCTCGGCCATCGAACGGTTACGAGGACCGCGCCAGACGTGCCGCCAGCAGCACGGCGGCGACCATGCTCTCCGGATCCGCGACGCCCTTGCCGGCGATGTCGAACGCCGTACCGTGATCGACAGACGTGCGAACGATCGGCAGGCCGAGCGTCACGTTCACCGCGTGTCCGAACGCGACGAGCTTCACCGGAATCAGCCCCTGATCGTGGTAACAGGCGACGACGACGTCGAACTCACCGCGTGTGGCGCGCACGAAGACCGTATCGGCCGGATACGGACCAGATACATCTATGCCGCGCGCGCGGCACTCCGCAATCGCGGGCGCAATCACGCGATCCTCCTCGCTGCCAAACAGTCCATGCTCCCCGGCGTGTGGATTCAGGCCGGCTACCGCGATGCGCGGGGGGACCTTCGTGAAGCGCGGGACGCTTTCCGCCGTCAGCGCGATCGTCGCCTGGAGGCGCTCCTGCGTCAGCGCCCCGGGCACCTCGGCGAGCGGAATGTGTACGGTCGCGAGCACCACAACGAGACGCTCGGAATAGAACATCATCGCGACGCGTTTGGCCCCGGTCAGGTGCGCAAGCAGATCCGTGTGGCCCGCCCATTTCAGACCGGCCAGTCGGAATGCCTCTTTGTTCACGGGGGCGGTCGCAATCGCCTGGACCGTTCCGTCCAGCGCATCGGATACGGCGCGCACGATGACGTCGTATGCGGCGCGCCCCGCATCGCCGCTCAGCACGCCGGGCGTGAAGGCCGATCCGGGAAGGGGACCGTACACGACAGGCTCGCACACGTCGAGCACACGCGGATCGCGCGCGGCTTTCGCGGCGATCTCCGGCCCGATGCCCGCGGGATCGCCGGCGGTAATCGCGATGCGGGGTTTCATCGTGTGACTCGCGCTCGAACGAGATCTAAGTACAGAATTTCGTAATTACGCGGACGTATGGATCTAGTTTAGCCACGGAGACACAAAGCCACAGAGGAGACGGCCAAACGCAAAGACCGCGAAGACACCCGACCAGGCGCGGTTCGCGGGCCTGGTCGCACGTCGACTGACAGCTCTGTGTCTCGGTGTCTCCGTGGCCAAATACGTTACTGCATTTCTGAAATGGAGTACTTAAGTACCATGGCGGACACGGTGGACTCGGAGGATCGAACCCGTGGTGAAGAGCTGAACGTCAGTGGCCGCACGATCCGCAGCCGCCGGAGCCGCAGCCGCCCGACCCGCAGCCGCTGCTGCCGCATCCGGTAGGATTGTCGCAGCCGCCTTCGCTGCCGCAGCCGCCGTGGGTCACACCCTTCGCGTTCGGCAGCTCATAGCGCAGGCAGCATTTCAGGCGGCCGCAGAGCCCCGACAACTTCGACGGGTTCAGGCTCAGATCCTGCTGCTTGGCCATCTTGATCGAGACCGGCTCGAAGGTCTGCAGGAACGTCGTGCAGCACAGCGGGCGGCCGCACGTGCCGTACCCGCCGTACATCTTCGCCTCGTCGCGGACGCCGATCTGACGCATTTCGATCCGCGTCCGGAACTCCGACGCCAGCTCGCGCACCAACTCGCGGAAATCGACGCGGCCGTCCGCCGTGAAATAGAAGATCAGCTTCGATCCGTCGAACGCGTGCTCGACGCGCGCGAGCTTCATTCCCAGCCCGCGCTCGCGGATCTTCAGCAGCGCGATGCGATACGCCTCGGTCTCGCGGTGCTGCTGCTTGAGCCGCGCAACGAGATCGTCGCGCGAGGCCAGTCGAACGACGCGCTGCGGCGAATCGGCCGGTGGCCGGCGCTTGTCGTCGAGTTGCGGAATGTGCCGCACGACCGTGCCAACCGCCGTTCCGGCCTCGGTCTGCACGACCACGCGGTCGCCCGCGCGCGGCACGGATCCCGCCGCCGCGTCGTCGGCCAGAAACGTGTGCGCTCGGCCAACCGGCGTCAGCTTCACCGCCACGAGCGGACCCGCGTTCGGCGCGCTCATAGCTGCAACACCACCCAGTCCGCCACGATCTTCACACCGGCGTTTCGCTCCAGCGCCACCAGCCCGCGGTCCACGGCGCCAAACGCTCGCGCTCCCCGTTCACCCCGGTAGGTCGCCATAAGCCGTTCGAGAGCCGGCTTCACGTCTCCGTGCACGAGGACACCCGGGTCGGCTCCGGTTGCGAGCACTTCCACGTCGCGGAGCACTGACGCCATGGCACGGAGATGCGCCGCCAGCTGATCGCGATCGCCCGAACCGCCCGCGCCCGTGTTCGTCAGCAAATCCTTCGCGACCTCGATGCGACGGCCCGCGTCGGCACTCGCGGCCGCCAGCGCGAGGACCCGATGCGCGACGTCGCGGGCGTCCACATCGATCTCCAGCTTGCCGCCTTCGGCGAACGACAGGCGGATCAAGCGGGATCGGACGGTCGGCAGCAGCATGTCCGGCAGCGATGTGACGAGGATGAACATCGAGGACGGCGGCGGCTCTTCGAGGGTCTTCAGCAGCGCGTTCTGGGCACCGGCGATGATGGCGTCGGCCTCGTCGACGATGACGATGCGTCGACGCCCTTCGAACGGACGGTACGCAGTCCGGTCGACAATCTCCCGGATCTGTTCGATCTTGATGGCGCCCGTATCGCCGGGCTCGACGATGAGGACGTCCGGATGAACGCCGCGTGCGATGCGCGTGCACACTGAGCATTTCCCGCACGCGTCAACAGCATTGGAGGGTTCGGCGTTCGACGTTCGACGTTCGGCGTTCGACGTTCGGCGTTCGGCGTTCGCGGTTCGGCGTTCGGTGTTCGGCGTTCGGGGTTCCAGCGACTGCGTCTCGCGACAGTTCAGGGCCTGCGCGACGGCGATTGCGGTTAGACGCTTGCCGACGCCGGCGGGGCCCGAAAACAGCAGGCTCTGCGGGAGCGAATCGTGCTGGATCGACCTCGACAACAGCTCGACGAGTCGCTGGTGGCCGCGGATATCTCGAAACGGCATGGCTCGTTTCGAACTGTATCACGCGTAGATCTCGGCCGGAGGCGAGTCCTTAGTCCTTCGTCCTTCGGGCTTGGTGCTCCGTCCGTCCTTGGTGCTTCGTCCGTCCTTGGTCCTCCGTCCGTCCTCGGTCCTTGGTCCTTGGTCTTGAGTCCTGGGACGAAGGACCTGAGACCTGGGACGGACCAGGCACCAAGCCCGAAGGACGAAGGACCAAAGTTTAGCCGCCGGATTTCTTCCTCGGCTGTGACGGATCCGTCTGGGACGGCTGCCCGCCTTTGCCGAAAAAACGCGCCCAGAAGCCGCGCTTTTTCTCGGGCGGCGGTGGAGACGGCGGCGGAAGCGGTTCGATGGTCGGCGTCGAGCCGGTGGTCGCGGTGACCGCCGGGGCGCTGGGCGCCTCGTCGACGTGCGGCGCCACGGGCTTCTCCGTGACGCCGAAAAGACCAGCAATCTTCGTCATGATGCCGATTGGCGTGTGGAGCTCGCAGAACGCGGTCGGCTCCGTTCCGATCGCGAAGTATTCCGTGTAAACCATCGACCGCCGATCCACGATGCCATCGGCGTTGACGACTTCGACGTCGCGGCAGCCGTCGGTGGCGAGCTTGCCCGAGATGCGGCAGACCGTCGCGGTGGTGACACCGGATGGCGGAATCAGCCAGTCCGGCTTGTCGTTTTGCGTCGCCACTTTCATGAAGGTGGCCCACAGCGGGACGGCAACGTCGGCCGCAAAGCCCCTCGGCAGAATCGTGCGCGGCTGATCGAAGCCAACCCAGACGCCGGTCGCAAGGTTCGGAGTGAAGCCGACGAACCACGCATCGTTGAAATCGTTGGTCGTCCCCGTTTTCCCCGCCGCCGGCAGCGTGAACCCCAGGCTCCGCGCGCGCGCGCCCGTTCCGGCATTGATGACGTCGGCCATCATCGTCGCCATCAGGAAGGCGGTGCTGTCGCTGATGGCCGGCGTCGACGAGTCGGTGGTTTCGTAAAGGACGCGGCCGTCGCGATCTTCGACGCGCCGGATGAGGACCGGTTTCGGCACTCGGCCGTGGTTCGCGAACGCCGAGTACGCGGCCGTCATCGACTGTAGAGTGACTTCGCCGGACCCGAGCGCGAGCGAAGGCACGGCAGGCACGTCGCCCACGCCCATCTGCTTCGCGTACTGGACGGTCCGTCCGATGCCCACCTGCTGGAGCAACCGCACAGCGGCGCGATTGCTCGACGTGCGCAGGCCCGTGCGCAGCGTCATCGACGTTGCCGATGAATGTTCATCCTCCGGCGTCCATGCGCCGCGGCTCGTCGGAATCGCGTCGTCGAGATGATCGATGACCGTCGCCGGGCTGTAGCCGGCTTCGAGAGCAGCAGCGTAGACGAACGGCTTGAACGCGGAACCGGGCTGGCGCCGCGCCTGCACCGCGCGGTTGAAGTGACTTGCCTCGAAATCTCGCCCGCCGACCATTGCCCGGACGTGTCCGGTCGCAGGGTCCATGGCGACGAGCGCAGCCTGCAGCGCGTCCGCCGGCACTCGAGTGCTCGGGCTCCGCTCCGCGCCTGTATGAGCCGCGTTCCGCGCCGTTCGTCGTGCCGCAAGCGCGCGGCGCCGTTCGTCGAGCGTCTTCAACGACTCGGCGACGGCCCCCTCGGCCGCAATTTCGAGCGGCAGGTTGATCGTTGAGAACACGCGAAGCCCGCCCTGATACACGCGCTGCCAGCCGAATCGCTGCACCAGCTCGATGCGAACCTGCTCCTTGAAGTACTGGCCGTGAGGTTCGTCGGCGCGGAGCCCGTCGTGCAGCGCGACTTTCGTCGAACGCGCCTCCTGATAGGTCGGACGACCGATGACGCCGCTGTCAAGCATGGCCTGCAGCACGCGGTTGCGGCGCGCCACCGCGCGGTCCATGCTCACGGTCGGGGCGTAGCTCGAAGGGGACTTCACCAGGCCGGCGAGCAGCGCGGCGTCGGCCACGCTCAGCTCCGACGCATGCTTGTCGAGATAACCGCGCGCGGCGGCCTCGATGCCGTAGAGGCCATCGCCGAAATACACCTTGTTGAGATACAGCTCGAGGATCTCCTGCTTGCTGTACAGCCGTTCGATACGCGCGGCGAGGATCAGCTCCTGGACCTTTCGATGCCACGTTTTGTCCGGCGTGAGGAAACTCTGGCGCGCGAGCTGTTGCGTGATAGTGCTCGCGCCTTGCGCGGCGCGGCGATGGCGCAGGTTCGCGAGGGCAGCCGATCCAATGCGGACGAGATCGAACCCGCGATGATCGAAGAACCGCTGATCTTCAATCGCCATCAGCGCCAGGATCACATGAGGAGACACCTGGGTGAGCGGTACGTCAATCCGCTGCTCCTTGTAGATCGTGAACGCGAGCTTGTCGGCATCGTCGTACACCGTCGTCGCCTGGTCCATCTCGCCGATTCGGCGGATCGCGGCGAGGTCGGGCATACCGCTGCGGAGCCCGAGCAAGAACCAGATGCCGAGCACGAGGGACGCGGTGGACACGAGCGCGAAGACGCTGACGACGCCGGCGGCAATCCGCGGATGACGATGGCGAGCCTCGCGCCATTCACGCGCGAGCTCAGCCAGCCGGTGCCGAACAATTTCCATGCATCTTCAAGCCCTGCAACAGATGCGCCACACCGCAGCGATTGAAACGCGCGGCGCGTTGCATGGCACCTCGGTTGCAACCTCCACGAATGGAGGCACTTGGTGAATCGGAACGCTCGAATGGGATTCGCGGTCGCCGTTTTTGCGGTCACGCTGGGAGCGATGGTTACTCCTCAGCTCGTTACCTCTTCACAGCTCGAACCGTTGATCGCGACAGCGACGGCGCCTGCGTCAGATCAGATCGAGCCGCCTGGCACAGCCAACGGGGACGCTTCCGCGCCGGATGTACGGAGTGACGATCCCGACGATCTGCCCGACTTTTACGGAAACGACGTAGCGCCGGCGGTTGCCAAATACCGGCTGGACGCCACGGGCAGCCTCTACGAGCTGCACTCGCCACAAACCGAGCTCCCGCGGCTCGGTTCTCCGAAAAGCTAACGAGCCGCTCGCACCCGCATTATCATTGCGCTCGCGATCCAACCGCTCACGTAGGTGCGGACCTGCGTGTCGAGCCTCCGCTCGACGGCGATCGTGCCGAGCTGGGTCGAGGCGCAGGAGTTCCCATGACCATCATGTGTGCGAAGTGGACTTGCGTGCTCATCTGCGCGACGGCGTGGGCTGCCACGGCGCCCGCGCGCGCGCAGGGCGCCAGGACGTTCAAAACCAGACTGGCTCCGGTGCCGATCGACATCACGATGCAGGCAACGGTCAGCGGCTTTGGATCCGTGTCGGCGGCCCTGATTGGCGCGAAGGTCACGATTACAGGCACATTCGAGGGACTACGTTCGCCCGCAACCATCGCGCAGATCCACAAGAGCCCTGTTCGCGGAGTCCGAGGTCCGGTGCTGTTCGATCTCAAGGCGACAGCGGCCACCAGCGGCACGATCAGCGGAACGATCGACCTCACGCCCGCTCAAGTCGCCGACCTCGAAAAGGGCCGCCTGTACGTTCAGCTGCACAGCGAAAAAGCTCCGGACGGGAACCTGTGGGGCTGGCTGATGCCCTCTGAGGGAAAACGATGACGGTCTCGCCTCACACGGCCGCCTTGTTCGCGGTCGCGGCGCTCGGGATCGGCGTGCTCGCTGCGCCGCAGACGACGTCCGTGTTCACCGCAGAACAGGCCGCGGCGGGACGCGCCGTGTACCAGACCCACTGCGCGAGCTGTCACCTGCCCGATCTGGCCGGGCGCAACGAAGCGCCACCGCTTGCGGGCGCGAATTTCATGAACACATGGCGCGCTCGTACGACGCGCGATCTGTTCGAGTACATCCAAAGCACGATGCCGCCGACCGGCACAAACCTCGGCGACGATCAGTACGTGGCGGTGACGGCGTACATCCTCCAGGCGAACGGCGTAGCGGCAGGCTCACAGCCCTTCACTCCGACAACGGCGGCGCCGATCGGCAGCATCGCGACGGGCAGCGCCCCCACGGCGAGCGCACCGGGCGCCGAGGCTGGCGCGGCGCGCGGGGTGAGACCGGCCACCGATACAGCGGGACAACCGACCGGGGGCCGGGGACAAGGCGCGCGAGGCGCGCCCGGCACGGGCGCAACGTCAGGGGCGCCCGGTGGACGCGGAGCGGCGGCGGCCGCCCCGCTCGGCGTCACGGTGGCGGGCGAAGTGCAGAACTACGCCCCGGTCACGGACGAGATGCTGCGCAACGAGGACGCGGCCGACTGGCTGATGGCGCGCCGCAACTATCAGGGTTGGAGTCACGGCCCGCTCACGCAGGTGACGCGCGACAACGTGAAGGATCTGCAGCTCGCGTGGGTGTGGGCGATGAACGAGGGCCAGGGCAACGAAGTCTCGCCGGTCGTGCACAACGGTGTCGTCTATCTGACCAATACGATGAACATCGTGCAGGCGCTCGACGCGAAAACCGGTGAGCTGATCTGGGAAAACCACATCGGGCCGAACGCGCTCGTCGGCCAGGCGGCGATGCGAAACATGGCGATCTACCAGGACAAGGTGTTCGTCGCCACGACCGACGCCCGCCTGGTTGCGCTGGACGCGCGCACCGGCAAGACGGCCTGGGACACCGCCATCGCGGATCGCGCGAAAGGCTACGCGAACACGGCCGGTCCGATCGTGATCAAGGGCGTCGTCGTCAACGGGCTGGTGGGATGCGATCGATACGGCAACGATGGCTGCTGGATCAGCGGGTACGATGCGGCGACGGGCAAGCAGCTGTGGAAGTTCAACACCATTGCGCGGTCGGGCCAGGCGGGATCGGACACCTGGGGCAAGCTGGCGGACAACCTCCGCATCGGCGGCGAAACGTGGATTGCCGGCAGCTACGATCCCGATCTCGATCTCATGTACTGGGGCACCGCGCAGGCAAAGCCGTGGATGCGCGCGAGCCGCGGCACCACGAATTTCGACAACGCGCTCTACACGAGCTCGACGCTCGCCCTGCGGCCGAAGGACGGCACGCTGGCCTGGCACTATCAGCACGCGCCGGGTGAATCGCTCGACCTCGACGAGGTGTTCGAGCGTGTGCTGGTCGACGCGGGCGATCAGAAGCTCGTGTTCACAATCGGCAAGGCGGGGTCGAACAGCAGACCGGCCAGTGGGTGGCGGCGTGCCCGAGCACGGAAGGTGGCCACAACTGGCAGGCGATGAGCTATCACCCGGGCGCTGGCGTGCTGGTGATCCCGCTCAGCCAGTCGTGCATGGAGATGCGAGGACGGAAGCTCGAATTCGTGGACGGATCCGGCGGCGCTGGTGCGGACCGGCGGTTCTTCGAAACGCCTGGCACTGACGGCAATGTCGGTAAGCTCGCGGCCTACGACGTGAAGACGATGAAAGAAGTGTGGAGTCGCGAGCAGCGATCGCCGTTTCTCACGGGCGTGATGACGACCGCGGGCGGCATCGGGTTCGTCGGCGATCTCGACCGCACCTTCCGCGCGTTCGACGTCCGCACGGGCGAAACCCTCTGGCAGTCACGGCTTGGCACGACGGTGCAGGGGTATCCCGTTTCATTCAGCGTCGGTGGCCGGCAGTACATCGCGGTGACGACCGGCGCGTCGAGCGGTGGCAGCCCGCGCGTGGTGCCGCGCACGATCATCCCGGAAGTCCGGATGCCGCAATCCGGCAACGCGCTGTACGTGTTTGCGCTGCCCGAGGCGGTCAGGAAAGGCAGTCAGTAGGGCAATTACCGGCGTGGCTTTTCTGGGTGTTCCACGGGCTCTGCGTTGACGTACGTCGGTTCGATCGCAGCGTGGCGGCTTGTCTCCAACGGGCCTATAATCAGCCCAACGCGGAGGCGTGACATGGTGAAGATGCTCCGACTCGCCGCAATCGTCATGGCGGTGGCCACGATGCCGCTATTCGCTCAGTCGACGGCGTCGCAGCTCGTGAACCTGCGCCACTGGTCCGGCCAGGGCGTCGCGCCGGTATACGAGGGCTTCGACATCAATCCAGACGGCTCCTACAACATGTGGTTCGGCTACATGAACCGCAATTACGAAGAGGAGCTCGACATCGCGGTCGGCGCCGGCAATGCATTCGAGCCGGGCGGCGATCGCGGACAGCCAACGCATTTCACGCCGCGTCGCCACAAGGACGTGTTCAAGGTGACGGTGCCGAAGGACTTTGGCGACCGCACGCTCGTCTGGAAGCTCACGGCGCACGGACAAACCGAGCAGGTGGTCGCCACATTGAAGCCGGTGTGGCAGATCGATCGGCTGCGCACGACGCGCGGCGGCAACAGCGAGAAAGTCAGCTCGAATCTGCCGCCTGTCGTGACGGTCGCGATGACGAATCAGAGCTCGACGAGCGCCACCCTCAGCGTGTCCGCAACCGACGACGGCTTGCCAAAGCGGCGCGGGGAACCGGTCGGCATGACGGTGTTGTGGTCGAAGTATCGCGGGCCGGGAGCGGTTCAATTCTCCGACTCGCAGGCGAAGCTCACGAATGGCGCGGTCACCACTGTCGCCAGCTTCAGCGAGCCCGGCGACTACATCCTGCAGGCCGTTGTCGACGACGGTTCGGGCGAGGCCGCCGGCAACTTCGGGTACCACTGCTGCTGGACCAATACCCAGGTGAAGATCACGGTGAAAGGCGACGCCGCACACTCGAGTCCGCAACCGGCAATCAATCCGCAATCCGCAATCCGCAGTCCGCAATCACCAACGTTCGCCAAGGACGTCGCGCCGATTCTGCAGAGGAGCTGTCAGTCGTGCCATCACCAGGGCACGTCCGCGCCGATGTCGCTCGTCACCTACGACGAAGTGCGTCCGTGGGCGAAGTCCATTCGCCAGCGCGTGGCAAACCGCGAAATGCCGCCGTGGCACCTCGACAAGACGGTCGGCATTCGCCACTACAAGAACGATCGTTCGCTGAGCGATAAGGAGATCGCCACGGTCGTCCAGTGGGCCGACAGCGGAGCGCCGCTGGGCAATCCGGCGGACCTGCCCAAGCCGCTGGCGTTCAAACCGGAGGGCGAGTGGTTTGTCGGCGAGCCGGATCTCAAAGTGACGACGCCGAACGACTTCACGATGTACGCGACCGGTCCGGACTGGTGGATCGATCAGTTCGCCGACGTCGAACTGACCGAGGACCGCTGGATCAAGTCGATGGAGATCAAGCCGAGCAATCCCAGGATCGTCCATCACGTCGTCGTCTACGCCATCGAGCCGGACGCGCCCGAGGGCACGCCCGAGACGGGCGTGCAGTTCCACGAGTATGCCGTCGGGAAGTACGGCGACATCTTCGGTGAGAACACGGGACGCCTGCTGAAGAAAGGGACGCGGTTGCGGTACGACATGCACTACTTCGCGATCGGGTCCGAGCAGCACAACAAGACGACGATTGGGTTCAAGTTCTACCCGAAGGGCATCACGCCGAAATACCAGGTGCGATCGCAGGCGATCCGCAACATCCCGAACGACGAGCTCGAAGTGCCGCCGAACACGGTCACCCGCACCGACGGCTATTTCCGTCTGCCGCGTCCGGCGCGCATCGACGCGTTCCAGCCGCACATGCACATGCGCGGCAAAGGGCTCACGGTCGAGGCCATCGATCCGGCGACGAACCGGACGCAGATTCTGAGCTCCGTCGACCACTTCGATTTCAACTGGCACATCAACTACGTCTATGCAGACGATGCCGCGCCGCTGCTGCCGGCGGGCACGATGCTCCATCTCATCGGCATTCACGACAACACCTCCGCGAACCGGCGCAATCCGGATCCGGCGATGTGGGCCGGCTTCGGCGAGCGCAGCGTCGACGATATGCTTCAGGTCTGGCTGAACATCGTCTATCTCGACGATGCCGAGTACGCGCGGCTCGTCGAACAACGAAAAGCCAGGCCGGCGGCGACCAACGGCGTTCAACAACGGTGACGAGCGCGCCGAGGGGCAGGAGATCACAGAGTCAATTCAGCCACCGAGACACAAAGACACAGAGAAAAGAAAAGACTCTCTGTGTCTCAGTGTTTCGTGGCTGAATTGACTCCGTGTCCTCACGGCCCTCAGTGTCCTATGCCAGAGATTCCTGATAATCGAGTACCGCAGGCTGGCGGGATCGCGTTCCGCCGCAACGGCGACGATCTGTCGATTCTGCTCGTCCGCGCGAAGAAGGATCCGACGTTGTGGGTCCTGCCGAAGGGCCATATCGAGCCAGGGGAATCGCCGGCCGATGCCGCGCTTCGAGAGACGCGCGAAGAGGGCGGTGTCGAGGGCGAGCTCGTCGGCCCGGTGGGCGCGCCGCTCGAGTTTCGATCGGGTCGCGAGTGGGTCAGCGTTCAATACTTTCTGATTCGCACGACGGCCGAATCCGCTGCCACGGACGGCCGGCTGAAGCATTGGTTCCCGTTCGAGCAGGCGGTCTCAGCATTGACGTTCGAAGATACACGCCACCTCCTGCGTGAGGCGCGAACCCTCGCCGGCGCCATGCGCTGATTCCGCCGCAGAGCCAACTCTCGTCGTTAACAAATCACCGTGCCTGCCGTCCTCGTCCTCAGGGAGGGCTCGATGATAAGGACCAGGACAAAGCTGTTTGCCGGTGGGCTTCTCGTGCTGGCGGCCGGCGTCGCGGCCCGCGCGAGCGATCGCGTGGCCGTCTATGCCAAGGTCGACCGAGTCGTGCTGGAGCCCAGCGCCGACGCACCGGACACCATTCAGGTCTGGGGCGTGTTCTCGCTGGCGCAACCGAACAACCCCAACGATTATCGGGCGGCGGCGCGCGGCTACCTCTACTTCAAGCTGCCCGGCAACCGTGACGCGGCCCGGCGCGAATGGACCGACTTGAAGACGGTGGCGGGCACCGGGCAGTTCGTCGCGTTCGGATCGCGATGGGAATCGACGCCGCGGCTCCGGCTGGCGGATGAGAAGCCGGAGTCGCCGGATGTGTACGCGATCAATATCGGCGTGACCAAGGTGCAGGGGCGGACAGATTACGCGCCGATCCGCGCGCTGATCGAGTACAAGGGGACGGGAGCCGCTCAGTGACAGAGGGGCGCCTGGCCCCCGCCATCGCGGTTGGCATCTGGTGGAACGCCAACACCATCTCGCACCTGTTCATCCACCGCCCGTTCTTCCGGCGCCGCGCCGCTAACCTCTGGTTCGCCGCCGCCCTGACGGCTCTGCTGGGGTTTCCGCAATCGCTGTGGCGCGACCGCCACCTCGCGCATCACGCGGGATCGCCGTTGCGGCTGCGCGTATCCGGCGAATTGACGCTTCAGGCACTGGTCGTGTTATCGCTGTGGACGACAATCGCCGTTTTCACGCCGGCGTTCTTTTTGTCGGCGTACGTGCCAGGCTATCTCGCCGGCCTGTTGCTCTGCGCTCTCCATGGCCACTACGAACACGCGGGCGGAACGACCAGCCATTACGGCCGGCTGTACAACCTGCTCTGCTTCAACGACGGGTACCACGTCGAACACCATCTGCAGCCTGGGCTGCACTGGACGCGGCTGCCCGACCATCAGATGCCAGCGGCACGCGTCAGCCGCTGGCCGGCGCCGCTCCGTTGGCTGGACGCGATCAATCTGGAAACGCTCGAGCGGATTGTCCTGAGGTCGCCGCGACTGCAGCGGCTGGTGTTGCGATGCCACGCGCGCGCGCTCCGAGAGCTGGTCGCGTTGCTGCCACCGATCCGCGAGGTGGCGATTGTCGGGGGCGGTCTCTTTCCGCGGACCGCGCTCATCCTGCGCAAGGTGGCGCCCGACGCGCATCTCACGATCGTCGACGCCAACCGATCGAATCTCGAACGCGCGATGCCGTTTCTGCCAGGCGACGATGTCACATTCGTACACGCGCGATATGCGATGACACCAGACACGACGTTTGACGCGAAACCCGCCGAACTCGTCGAGCGAGATATCTCTGCGTGTTCTGCGAGTTCTGCGTTGATCGTTCGTCAGCGGCTTGCCTGGGCATCGTACGGTCTCATGGTTTTTCCACTTTCGTTCGACGGCGAACGGTCGGAGATCTACGAGCGTCCGCCCGCGCCGGCGGTGATCCTGCACGACTGGATCTGGCGGCGCCGCGGGACGAGCCGTGTCGTCTCCGTCCTGCTGCTGAAGCGGATGAATCTGGTCCGGCTGAACGCCACACACGAATGAAGAGCATCTCCGGCATCGTCGCCGTGCTGGCGCTGAGCCGGATCGCCCTGCTCGCCGGTCACGATCTCACATGGAGCTGGTGGTCGCCGGCGGCGTACCTGTGGCACGACGCCGGTGTGCTGCTCGTGTACGCCGCCGTGGATCGCGGTCTACGCCGTTCGCCGCGGCTCGCGTGGGCGGCCTACGCGGTGTTCGTTGCGTGCGTAGCCATCAGCGTTCCTGTAAGCCGTGCGTTGTCGACGCCCATGACCTGGCCGATGTGGCGGGCGGCCGGCGGTCCCCTGGCCGACTCGGTCTGGTATTACGTCACCCCGGGAAATCTCGCGTGGGTGGGTGTGGTGCTTCTCGGCGCGTTGGGCGCACCGTTCGTCGTTGGACGTTCGGCGTTCTTCGTTCCAGGAACGGTCGAACCGCGCACCGCGAACGTAGAATGGCGAACGAATCTCGAACGACGAACATCGAACGTCGAACGACGAACGACCAACGTTCTTGCGTCCGTCATGCTCCTGGTCGTTGCACTCGGGCCGGCGGCGATGGCCCGCGTGGACACGCATGGACTCGAACGCAACGCATGGAGTGCGCTTGTCGCCACGGCTTTGCCGCGCATTGCCGCCGAAGCGTCGGCGTCGGACTGGCGCGCTCCGCGCGCGGACCGTGTGTCCGCCGCCGATCGCGTTCCGTCAGTGCAGCGCGTAACGGACGTCTCGCGTCGTGACGACCTCGCGGTGTTTCGCGGCGCGGGGGCGGGCCGGAACGTCGTGCTCGTGAGCCTCGAATCGACAGCCGCTCGGTACCTGAAGCTGTACGGCGCGGCAGAGGACGTGATGCCGAATCTGTCCCAGCTCGCCCAGTCGGCCATCGTGTTCGACAACGCCTACGCCGTCTATCCAGAGAGTATCAAGGGGCTATTCTCGATCCTCTGCTCGATGTATCCGGTGTTCGACCGCGCCGCCGAGAGCTACGACGGCGTGCCGTGCGCATCGGTGGCATCGGTCCTGTCACACCACGCGTACCGGACGGCGCTCTTCCATTCGGGCAGGTTCGCGTACCTCGGCATGGATGCGGTGATCCGCAAGCGCGGATACGACCTGCTTGCCGACGCGGGCGATATCGGCGGCAATCACGAATCAAGCTTTGGCGTCGACGATCGGACGACTGTCGCGCGGATGCTCGAGTGGATTGACACGCTCCGATCCGGCGAGCGCTTCTTCATCACGTATCTTCCAATCGCGGGACACCACCCGTACGAGGTGCCGGAGCACGGACCGTTCGCGACGAACGACGAGTTCGGCCGCTACCGCAACGCCCTGTGGTACAGCGATGCGATTCTGGGAGAACTGGTTCGCGGGCTGAGCGCGCGACGCCTCGACCAGAACACGCTATGGATCGTGCTGGGCGACCATGGCGAGGCATTCGGTCAACACGACGGCAACTTCGGTCACACGTTTCAGCTCTACGACGAGAACGTGCGTGTTCCTCTTCTCGTCTCGGCGCCCGGAATCATCCCGCGCCAGGTCCGCAGTCGTCGCGTCGTCAGCCTGATCGATACGGCGCCCACGCTGCTCGACCTCCTCGGCGTTCCGGCGAGCGCGTCGTACCAGGGACACTCGGCGCTCGACCGCGAGCCGCGCATGGCACTCTTTTTCGCGGACTACTCCCTGGGCCTGCTCGGCCTGCGTGACGCACGCTTCAAGTACATCTACGAGCTTGACTCGGATCGATCGCGGCTGTTCGACCTCGAGAGCGACCCGGAGGAAACCCGCGACCTGGCGGATCGCCATGCCGAGGAGGTTCGCTGGTATCGCGACAGAGTGCGCGGCTGGAGCGCGGCGCAGAAGGCGAAATGAATCGCTCTGCGCGCTCAGCGAGCTCTGCGTTGATCGTCGTTCAGAAGCGCAGCAACCGGTTGATCTTGACGACGAAGGCACGGTTCTTCAGGCCGCGCACGAGCGTCGATTGCGTGACGCTCGACGTATCGCGCTCGTCGGTGTAGACGATGAAGAGCTCGCTGCCGGGACGATATTCCCATCTGTAGCGCAGGTTGCTGCTGAACGCGCGATCGCCCGAGCTGTACTGGAGCAGCGCGCTCGCGAACATCAGCGGCGAAAAGCCGTAGTCGGCGCGTGTCCGAACGACTTTCGTGGTGAACGTTCCGCTCGACGACTCGACGCGATTGATCTGGATGCTCGGCTCGAGGGAGAACTGCTTGAGCAGCGTCACCCGCGCCGGCGCCAACCCTCCCGTCGTGTACGCGACCGCGGTGATTGTGCCGTCGTAAAAGTGTCCCGCCTGCAGCGAGACGGTGCCCGACACACGCCGCTGCGCGCCGAGCCCGTAGCTCACGAGCGCGTTGCTGAACTGATACCTGCCGGCTGGAAACGTGACACCGGCGACGGCCGTCGGACGCTGCAACAGCTCGAACTCGCGCGTGGCGGTCACCGAGACCGTGTCGCTGCTTTCGAATTCGGTGCTGAACTGGCCGCTTTCGAGCCGCGTCTCGAGCGTGCCACCGCGCACGGCGGCATTGGTGTCGGTCACGAAATTGTCGAAGCTTGCCTGCCAGGTGAACTTCCGCACCGCTTTGATCGATGTCGGCCGCGGGCTGAAGCGCAGCGTGCCGTAGGTCCGCCGAAAATTATCACGCGCCACAAAGCCGACTTCGGGGTTGAAGTTGTCGCCCACCTTCAGGTACTCGACGTGCGCGCCGTAGCGGTCGGCGGCATAGTCGAGAAGCCCCTGATAGCTGTCGTCTTTGTTCCTCAATCCCGGCGTCTCGGAGCGCGCGTAATACGCGCCCAGTCCCACGTTCTGGAAGAAGGAAAACGCCGCGTCGACGCCGTACGCCTGGTTCGCACCGGGAGCCGCAACGGACGCCGATCGGTTGGTCAACATGGCGCCGATGCTGCTGCGGCGGAGGATGTCGCGCTTCACGCGCACAACCGAGAAATTCGTGGACGGACTCGCGGACACCTCTTCATCGCCCGTCTGGATGTTCATGAGCCCGACGGCGTACTTGCCGATCTTCCCCGTCAGCCGCCCGCCGGCGTCAATCGGGATGACGCGATTCTTATTGAGGCCGATGCGCCGGGTATAGAACACGTACGGTTGGATGCTCGTCGTAATCGTCGGCGAGAAGTTCGCGCCGACCACACCGCCTCGCGCGAAGTCGAAGACGCCGCGGCCTTCGAGGAAGAAGTCGCGCTTCTCCGGGAAAAACAGACTGAACCGCGTGAGGTTGACCTGCTGCTCGTCGATCTCCACCTGCGCGAAGTCGGTGTTGTAGGTGAAGTCGGCCGTGAGGTTCGCCGTCAGGCCGTACTTCAGGTCGCCGCCGAGATCGCCGGTCGGCTCATTGCGCACCGGAGGCTGTTTCACACGGTCCGTCGTCAGCCGCGAGATCGCGTACGGTTTGAGCTCGAGATTCTTGCCGGCCGGCGGCAGATCGAGGCCCACGAGCGTGCCGCCTGCGGAGATACGGTTGAACGCCTGCGGCCCGGCCAGGTTCTGCGGCACCGGGGTGAGATACGCCCATTCGTTCTTGCGACGTACGGCGCGGCGCATCTGAATGCCCCACACCTGGTTCGGCCCCGACCGGTACCGGAGCGACTTGAACGGGATCGCCATCTCGACGGTCCAGCCGCCGTCGAAGCGGCCGGTCTTCGATTCCCAAACGGGATTCCAATCGGTGTTCGAACCTCCCTCGTCGACGACTGAATAGTCGGCCCGGGCGCCGAGCGGATTCGTGTAGAACAGGAACCCGCTGCGGCGATCGTGAAAGGTATCGAACATCACGCCGATCTGATCGTTCTGGCGTAACTGACCGGTGTCGCGGCGCAGCTCGTTGGCAATCCATTTCTCGGGCGGCGACGAATCCCAGCATCGGCACGTGACGTACACGTTCTGGTCGTCGTACATGATCCAGACGTCGGTGCGTTCTGACTGCTGCGCGCCGTACTTCGGGACCACCTGAATGAACCCGCCGAACGGCCGCTCCTGTTGATAGACGTCCTCGTCGAGTTTGCCATCGACATGCAACGGTGTCGTCAGCCTGATCGCTCGAATCGTGACATGACCTGCGGCATCGCGTGTCAGTACTTCAGGTGCGATCGGAGGCGGCGGCTCGATGGCGGACGAGAGTTGTTGCAGTGCGAGCGTGAGCGCGAGCGTGACAAATGAAGACAGACGCGGCCCTCCAGGATGAAGAGCCGCATTGTAGAACGATTGCCGATGAGCCCGATCTCGAAGGCGAGCACGCGTCGACGGAACGGGCTCGGCAACGGTCCGCAACTCACGGCGCTCGATCAGGAGCGCCGTGAGCTTCGATGGACGACGTGCGGCTTCTTACGGCGTGCAGCTGTCGGCGAGGTGTTTGACCGAGACGACGCGAAGCTGAGGCATCGCGTTGTCCGTCTTCGTCTTGTCCTTCGTCGTGACGTCCTTCGCGTCCTCGCGCTCGACCTTGGTGGTCGTCTTGGTCTTGGAGTCGCCCGAGATCAACATCCCGGTCACCTCGACCTTGTGGCCGACGAGCTGCTGAAATTCCACTTTCTCGCCAGGTATCAGCATGTAGATCGTCGATGTCGTCGTGATTTCACCTGAGGTTCCCGTTGGGACTGTCCTCGTTGTGGTCACGGGCACAACCTTGTCGAGGATGTAGCTTGTTGTTTCAGTCCCTGTCTGAAGACAGCCCGTGTACGTAACCGTCTTGACGTCGTCCCCCGACACCTTCGTCTTGGTCTTGACCGTCGCGTCCTGCGCGTGAATCGCGGCCACAAACGCGAAACCCAGCGCAACCGTCACACTCGCGATGCATCGTTTCATGTTTCCTCCTGTTCGAGCAGCCGCCATGGTTATGCATGTCTGCCGCCAGCGAGAGGAAGGCTGAGCTGCACGAGCTGAGCCGGCGACGCGCCACCGGAGAACCTCGCCCGCACGGGCTAGCGAGACAGGCGCAGGCGAACGTTGATGTGAGCGCGGTCCGCGGGCGCGGTTTCGAGGACGAGTTGGGTTCCGCGGCGCTCCTGATGACCCTGCGTGATCGCGCCAGGCTCACCCGGTGCGGTCAGCACGGTCGGCTCGATCGCAGAACGCGCCACCGGTGTCTGAAGGTCGATTGCGAGGGGGCGGCGGCCGGAGATGACGAACGTGTTCCCGGACTTCTCGATCGCGCCATCGGCGTGGAGGAACCGCGAGCGTCCACTTCCTGGCTGCCGACAGTCTGCCGCACGTTTCTCCGCGAGCTCCTCCTGTTGCGCGATGATGCGGACGCCGAGCGCGACGAGCACGACACAGGGCACCGCCATCGAGAGGAGCAACAGGCCAAGTCGCCTTGCAGGTATGCGCCGCCGGGAAGGTGAAGCAGAGGACACGGCGGCGTCATTCTAGGCCGCGCATCCGGGCGGAGTTGTCAGGAAAGTGGCAAATCGCCGCAGGCGGTCGAGTAGAATCGCCGCGCCACCCATGCACACGCCCATCGACGTCGCCGTGATTCCGGTCGCCGGGCTCGGCACGCGGCTGCTGCCGGCCACCAAATCGCAACCGAAGGAAATGCTGCCCGTCGGCCGCAAGCCGGTCGTCCAGTACGTCGTCGAGGAACTGACGCGCGTGGGCGTGAAGCGCGTGCTGTTCATCACCGGGCCTGGAAAGGCGTCGATCGAGAACCACTTCGATCTGAACGGCGAGCTCATTCAGATGCTGCGCGAGAGCGGCAAAGAGGAGTTGCTGGAGGAGCTCGAGTACGAGCGCGCGGCGGTTCAGTACTTCTATACCCGCCAGCGCCAGCTGCTCGGGCTCGGCCATGCGATCCTGTGTGCCCGATCGTTTGTCGGACAGCAGCCGTTCGTGGTCGCGCTCGGCGACTCCATCATCGGCATGCATGCCGAAAGCGACGTCGTGCAGCGGATGACGCGCTGCTTTCAGGAAAAGGATGCCGCCGCGGTGATTGCGTTCGAAGAAGTGCCGCCGGGCGAGGTGGGCCAGTACGGGATTGCCCGGCCCCAGACCGACGATGACCTGTTCGAGATCGCGGACCTCGTCGAAAAGCCGTCGCCGCGCGAAGCGCCCAGCAACCTGGCAATCGCCGCGCGATACGTGCTGTCGCCGGTCGTGTTCGGCGCGTTGGCGCAGACCCCACGCGGCAAGGGCGGCGAGATCCAGCTGACCGATGCGATCCGAGCGGTCATCCGGAACGGCGGCAGGGCCTACGGCGTCCGCCTGGCGCCCGGGGAGCGACGCTACGACATCGGGAATTTCGAGTCCTACTTCGAAGCGTTCGTGGCGTTCGCGCTCGCCGATCCCAAATTCGGCCCCGCGCTCAGACGGCACCTCCTGGGCGTGCTCGATGTTTCTCGTTCGTAAGCGCGCGTACGCGCGGGCCGGCCTGCTCGGCAACCCGTCCGACGGCTATCACGGCAAAACCATCTCGATCAGCATTCGCAACTACTGGGCCGAGGTCGTGCTGTACGAATGGGACTCGGTCGAGATCGTCCTCGCCGGCGACGACCGCGCGAAGTTCGATTCGGTGTCGGAGCTCGCCCGCGACGTGCGCCTGCACGGCTACTACGGCGGTATCCGGCTGATCAAGGCGACGATCAAGCGGTTCGTGGAGCACTGCGAGGCACGAGGGCTGGCGCTGCACGATCGAAAATTCTCGGTGCGCTACCAGACGACGATCCCGCGTCAGGTCGGCCTGGCCGGCTCGAGCGCCATCATCGTCGCGACGCTGCGCTGCCTGATGGAGTTCTACGACGTGCGGCTTCCCATTGAAGCGCAGCCGATGTTCGTGCTGCTGGTCGAACAGGAAGAACTTGGCATTGCCGTCGGCCTTCAGGATCGCGTGATTCAGGTCTACGAAGGGCTCGTCTACATGGATTTCGATTCCACGCGCGAACACATCGTGAACGGCCTGCGGTCGTACCGGTACGAGCCGATGGATCCGGCGCTTTTACCGCCGCTGTACGTCGCTCATCACGAGACGCTCGGCGAGCCCACCGAGGTGTTTCACAACAATATTCGCGAGCGGTTCAATCGCGGCGATCAACAGGTTGTCGCCGCGATGAAGTGTTTCGCCGAACTGGCGGCCGCGGGGAAAGCGGCGCTGCTGGCGCGCGATACCCGGCGGCTCGCGCAGCTCATCGACGCGAATTTCGACACCCGACGCAGCATCTATCAGCTGCCGCAATGGCAGATCGACATGGTCGAGGCCGCTCGTGCGTGCGGCGCCAGCGCGAAGTTCGCAGGATCGGGCGGCACGATTCTGGGAACCTATGAGGGCCAGGCGATGTTCGACAACGTGCGCGCGAGCCTGTCCGCCATCGGGTCTCGCACGATCAAGCCGCAGGTGCGCGATACGCCCTGACGTTCCGGTGACATCCTCGTCGCGCCTGAATGATAATCATTCGAGTGATGTCTTCGCGGAGGAGGCTCGCATGATCGAACCGTGGCGGCTGGCGCTGGCGGTTGCGTGTACCGTGACCACCGGCGTTGGCGTCGCGACGGCGCAAACCGTGATCGTGAGAGGCGCGCCGCAGGGGGCGACGATCGAGGTCCAGCTCAATTCGAACACGGCCAAAACCGCGACGGCCGACGCCTACGGCGACGCCACGCTTTCGGTCGCGATGCCCGCAAACGTGACCGACACCGCGGTGGACGTCTTCGTCGATCGATGTGGCAGTGTCGTGCGCGTGCTGCTCGTCGAACGCGGCCTGCAGCCGCCGCCCGCCGCGCCCGGATGCACTCGACAGGATGCGATCGGGCGAAACATGGTCATGCGCCGGGTAACGACGTTCGTCGTCGACCTTGCCGGATCGGGCGCGTCGGTGCATCTCCGGCAGGGTCGCGCGCCCGCCGAGTGGCTGGCACGCGGCGACTCGGTGGCAGGTTCGCGGTCTGGCGCGGGAGCCGTACCGAAGGGTTTGGTCCTGTTTGGGGGTGGAGGCTTCGGAACCGTCAGCCGTGCGGCTGCTGTGGCGTGCGGCGACGTCACGCCGTGTGCGTCCGAAGATTTCGGCCTGGCCCTCAGCGCGGGTGCGGCGTTCTGGTTCGGCCGTTCCATTGCCGCTCAGGCCACCTATGTCAGGCCGTCTGAGGTCACCGCGAGCGGCAGCGGAAGCACCTTCCATTTCAACAGCCGTCTGCGCACCATGCCTCGACCGTCGTCGTCGGCACCGTCACTCAGACTGTCGAGGGCGGCACCCAAACGCTCGAATTGAAGACCGAGGGCTGGGGGTGGACGTTCGGCGGCGGGTTTGAGGTGTGGGCGACCCGTTCATTCGGACTCTACGGCGAGTTGTTGCGCGCGAAACTCAAAGGCGTCGCCGTCGGCGGAGGCGAAGGTGGAATCGACGATCACGTGACCAGCATTCTGTTTGGCGCCCGGGTCCGCATCGGCCGCTGACGCCCGGCCTGCCCTGAGCGAGACGCCATGCAACCTGTCCTTCGTCCGTGGGCCTTCGTCCTTCGTCCGTCCCTCGTCCGTTGTCCTTTGTCCTGGATGCCGTTCATTACACGGACCAGGGACCATGGACCACAGGACGGACGAGGGACGAAGAACCAAGCACCAAGGACGGGCGTACGACGCGGATTTGAAAGCGCTCTATTGCGCATCCAGCAGCTCGATGTCGAACAGCAGCGTCGCGTTCGGAGGAATGATTCCGGAGCGCGTTCTGCCATACGCGAGCGATGGCGGGATGACAAGCCGGCGCAATCCGCCGACTTTCATGCCCGGGACTCCCTGATCCCATCCCCTGATCACCTCGCCTGTGCCGAGGGTGAAGGCGAACGGCGTCCTGCCGATCGACGAGTCGAATTGCAGTCCCTTTTGATCGGGCTTCGACGCGTCATATAACCAGCCGGTGTAATCCACCGTCAGCTTCCCGCCATTCACGGCACTTGCGCCCGTGCCCGCGCGCACATCCGTCTGGCTGAACGCCGCGCTGCTCGAGGGAGACGTCGTCGAATCAGTGCATCCGGCAACGACGCCCGAGAGCACGACGAGCGCGATAAACGTGAGAGTCTTCATAGCAGCCAGTCCCGATTATGTCACGCGACGCCCGCGATCAGGCCTTCCGGAGTCCCGCTCGCCTTGGCGGGACCGGGCTTACGAATGCCGGATGATAGGATCGCATCGAGACCGCCGAGGACCATCACCTGGACGTTCACCTGATCGACGGAACCTACGAGCTGTTCCGACACTACTACGCTCTTCCGTCCGCGCGCGACTCCCAGGGACGCGAGGTCGCCGCGGTGCGGGGCGTCGTGACGTCCGTGCTCGGCATGATCACGGGTGGCGCGACCCACGTGGGCGTCGCAACCGATCACGTCATCGAATCGTTTCGGAACGGGCTCTGGCCGGGCTACAAAACGGGCGCGGGCATCGAGCCGGATCTGCTCGCGCAGTTTCCGCTGCTGGAAGAGGCGCTCTCGGCGCTGGGTGTCACCGTGTGGCCGATGGTGGAATTCGAGGCGGACGATGCGCTCGCGGCCGCGGCGGCGATGGCCGAGCGGGACGCTCGCGTGAATCGCGTGATCATCTGCACGCCAGACAAGGATCTCGCGCAGTGCGTCCGCGGCACGCGCGTCGTCCAATTGAACCGGCGGACACGCGCCATCGTGGACGAGGCCGGCGTCGTCGCCAAGTTCGGGGTTCATCCCGAGTCGATCCCCGACTACCTGGCGCTCGTCGGCGACGCCGCCGATGGATTCCCGGGCCTGGCGGGTTGGGGCGCCAAATCAACGGCGGCCGTCCTCGCGCGCTACGCGCACCTCGAATCGATTCCGGCCGACTGGCGGACGTGGGGTGTGAACGCGGCCAGTCCGGCCACTCTGGCGCGCACGCTCGATCGCGAGCGCGAGCAGGCATTGCTGTTCAGAACGCTCGCCACGCTCCGCACCGACGTGCCGGTATTCAACTCGGTTGACGACCTGAAATGGAACGGCCCGACACCGGCGTTCGCGCCGCTGGCTGCGCGGCTCGAGGCGGGGATTCAGACTGCGTCAAAAGCTTCAGCCGGGCCCTTGAAGTAGACGGCCGCGCCGCGCGCCGGCGCGGCCGAGCTGGGTGATAACATACTGTGTTAAAATGTTATCGTGATCAGGACGCAGATCAGTCTTTCCGAGGCGGACTACAAGGCGGCAAAACACGAAGCCGCACGCCTTGGTATTTCCCTTGCGGAATTGCTGCGCCGATCCCTTCGCACCGTGCTTCCCGCGGACGCGTCGAGGCCGTGGATGAGATACGCGGGCATGATCGAGACGGGCGACCCGAGCGCCTCACAAAAGATCGACGACGTGGTCTATGGGCAGAAAGACTGACGCCTATGTCGACACGTCGGCGCTCATCGCGTTCGCCGATCGGTCCGACACTTACCACAGTTTGTTCCGGAGGCTTTTCTCCGATCCGCCCGGCCTCGTCACGACCACGCTCGTGGTGGCCGAGGGACATGGCTGGTTTCTGAAGCGGTACGACAGAACGAGAGCGCTTCAATTCATCGCACTGATCGAAGACTTGACTCCGCTGCGTCTCATCGGCGTCGGAGCTGACGAGCAGGCCGGAGGCGTACAGATGCTGCGCACGTTCTCGGACCAGGATCTGTCCCTGACCGACGCCGTCGGCTTACACGTGATGAAGGCTCAGCGCCTCACTCAGTGCTGGACGACGGACCGCCATCTGGGCTTGACTGGCGTGTCCCTGATCGTGCATCAGCACTGAAGCTAGCGCAGTTTCGCGACGCGGCCTTTGACCGTGGCCGCGAGCGCCCGCAGGCGCGCCGCATCGCGTCCGCTCGCCGCGCCGGCATCGCTCTCCAGTTGCGCCGCCAGCGCCTCGAGTCCATCGAGGACCGCGGCGGCGTTCTTCTCCTTACCCGTTTGAAGCCCGTCGGCGTGGTCCAGTGCGGCCTTCAGAGTCCGGGCGCGCTCCGGCTGAATGCCGCGGCTGCGCGTGAGCTGATCGATGTACGCGCGCGCCACCACCGAGGTCGCCGGCCACACGATGCGCGCTTGCTGCTGCGTGTTCAACTCGTCGAGCCGGACCATGCTCGCCGCGTCGATTTCGTTCTGCGTGAGGTACTCGCTGGCCTTCAGCTTGAACACGTCCACGCCGCGCGCAATCTCGGAGCCGTAGATGGCGCCGTTGTACCAGTAGGTCGACCAGTATCCGCCGGTGATCAGCTGTTTCGCATCAATCGGTCCGCGGTCGAAGAACGCGATCTCAACCGGCCTGGCCGCATCGGTGAAATCGAACACCGACAATCCGCCCTGGTACCACGCCTGCACCATGATGTCGCGCCCCGGAACCGGGATGAGCGATCCGTTGTGCGCCACGCAGTTCTCCTGCTCCGTCTGCGGAGCCGGCATCTTGTAATACCCGCCGAAGCGAAGGTGCCTGTCGGCGATGTCGAAAATCGCATCGGCACCCCAGGTGAGCGAATCGGTTGCGCGGCAGCGCGGCCGCGTGCCGCCGCCCCATTCGTCGGTGAAGATCACCTTCGTACCGTCGTTGTTGAACGTCGCCGAGTGCCAGTACGCGAAGTTCTTGTCGACGACGTGATCGAGCCGCACCGGATTCTTCGGATCGCGGATGTCGAGCAGGATGCCGTTGCCGGAACACGCGCCCGCGGCCAGGCCGACTTCGGGGAACACGGTGATGTCGTGGCACTGATTCGTGACGCTCGTCTTCTGCGTCCCTTCCCCATGCGTGCCGCCGGGCCACAACCCCGCGATGGCGCCGGTCCCGAGATCGGCAAAGATGCGCGGACGGTTGACAATGCGTGCGGTCTGCGGCGCGGCGAGCGGAATCTGGATCACGTCGATGCTGAAGAGCGCGGTGTTCGGATCCTCCTCGGGCTTGAGTCCGGAGCAGCCGGCCAGCTCCTCGGCCGACCGCACCGATCCCGTGCCGGATCCGTACACGTACAGGTTCGCTGTGTCGTGCGGGTCGGTGACCAGCGTGTGCGTGTGCGATCCGCGGCACGTTTGTACGGCTGCCACCTGCTTCGGCTTGGCCACATCGGTGATGTCGAAGATGCGCACGCCGCGAAACCGCTCGGCACTGACTTTGTCCTGGACCCCCTGCGTGCCGCAGTCGATGCGACCGCGCGTCTGCTCCACCGACATGATCAGGAGATTGCCGTGCACCGACACGTCGCCCTGGCCGCCAGGACACACGACCGAGGCGAGGAGCTTGGGCCTGTTCGGACGCTCGACGTCGTAGGTGTTGAACCCGTTGAAATTGCCCATGAACAGATGATTGCCGCTGAACGCGAGGTCCGAGTTCGCAAAGCTCAGGATGCTCGCGAACCGGGGATCGGGTGGCGCATTGGGATCGGGTTCCGGTGCGTTGGGATCCCGTTCCGGCGGCGTGGGCGCCCCGGCCGGCGCCTTGGGATCGAAGAACCCCTCAGGCTTGAACAGCGTCGCGATCCGTTCCAGGTTTTTCGCGGCCTCGCCGGCATCGCGCAAGCCCGGTTTGAGCCCGATGCGGGGATCGTTTGGCGGCGCGGGGCTTTGTTGCGCGGCGCCCTCGAGCGCGAGCAGACAGAACATCGCGCAGACATACAGAATCCTGGTCGCTCTCATTCCCGAGACTCCCCTTGCTGCAAACATCCGTCTCGGGCCGACACATGGGTCGACCCCCTACGGCAAAACATCAACGCTCCTTCAGTTCGTTGAGCATCGCGCCCATCCGGTCGATCTCCATCCGCTGATCGGCAACCACGTCCGACGCGAACGAAAAGATCTCCACCTCCTGGCCCGCGCCCGGTATGGCAAACAGCTCGTCCACCATGGTCAGCGCTCCGGCGTGGTGTTTGATCATCCCCTCGAGGAAAAGACGATCGAACTCGGCGCCCTTCGCGGCGGCCAGACGTTCCATCTCCTCAGGCGTCAGCATGCCCGGCATCAACGTGGCGCCGTGCATGTGCATCGCGTGCGTGCGGGGGACTTCCTGATGGCGGACCCGCAGCCAGGTCTCCATCATCCTGATTTCGTCGGCCTGTGACACGTCGATCCGCTTGCCGAGGAGTCGCATGTCCTCGCGGCTCGTCCGCGCGGCGATCAGCGCGACCATGTCCACCGCCTGGGCGTGATGGCCGATCATGCCCTGCATGAATTTCACGTCCGCCGCGGTGGCCTGAACGCGCGACAAATCCGCCGCCTTGTCGGCGGCGATCACGCGGCTGGGCTCACCCGGGGCCCCCGGCTGGACAATTGGCGGCCGCGGCTCGTTTGGCGACTGCGATTCGACCGCGGCGGTGCGGCAGGATGCACCTGCGAGGGCTGTCAAGAAAAGGGCGGCGATACAGCGGAGCAAGGCGTGTTGTTTCTCCCTGCAAAGGATACACATCTTGCCGGCAATTGGCTCACCAACATTTTCAGGTTCACGCTGTTGTTCACCCTTGACCGCCGCTCCGCAGCGGTGATAATCGGACAGCGAAGCCGACACCTGACGTGATGGCAGGGACAACGGCTTTCGAAGATGTCTCAAGGAGGGCCGATGAAGCGCGCGCGGTCGACGCGGTGGCTGGCGTACCTGTTGACGGTGACCGGGACCGTGCTGCTGGCGCAAGAGCCGCCGGCAAAGAATCCGAATCCGGCCGCGAACAATCCCCACCTGGGCAATCCACAGTCGATTCGCAGCGGCATGGCGCTGTACCGCATCCGTTGCGCCGACTGTCACGGCCTCGATGGCAGCGGCTACCGCGGGCCCGACCTGATCGCGGCGATGGCCGCCGGCGCAACCGACGAGCGGCTGTTTCAGACCATTCGGAAAGGCGTGCCCGGCACCGAGATGCCGGCGGCTCGCGAAGCCGACGCGCCCGACGACGACTTGCTCATGGTGATCGCGTATCTGCGCAAGCTCGGCACCGTCGCGCCGGTGGAGAGTCCAGTCGGCAACGTCGAGAACGGCGAACGGTTGTTCGCGGCGCAGTGCGCCAGTTGTCATCGCGTGGCGGGAAAGGGCGGCCGGCTCGGTCCGGATCTGACGCGGATTGGCGCGGCCCGATCGCGCGGCGCGCTCATGCGCGAAATCCGGACGCCGTCGGAATGGATCGCGTCCGCGTACGAGACGGTCACCGTCGTGACGAAAGATGGCCAGCGCATCCGCGGCATCAAAAAGAACGAAGACGTCTTTTCCATTCAGGTCATGGATATGCGCGAGCGCATCCAGGGGTATCTGAAGTCGAACCTGCAGGACGTGATCTACGAGAAGAACTCGTTGATGCCGGTGTTTGCCGCAGATCGGTTGAACGACGGCGATCTCAACAATCTGATCGGATATCTGAGCACGCTGCGCGGGACGGATTTGTCCGTTCGGTAAGAGCACATGCGCAACGAAAATCTCCACCACTGTGGTGGCTAATTGATAGCTCCAAGGAGCCATATGCGCGCTGTACTGATGATTGTGTTGTCCTCCGTCGCGCTGGCCGCGCAGCAGACGGCTTCACCAACCGTGACACCGCAGGATCTCATGGACGGCCTGAAAGATCCGTCGCGGTGGCTCACCTACTCCGGCGACTACAACGGCCACCGGCACAGCCCGCTCACGCAGATCACGCCGGAGAACGTCAACCAGCTCACCGCGCAGTGGACGTTCCAGACCGGCACCGTCGGCAGCTTCCAGACGACGCCGATCGTCATCGACGGCGTGTTGTACGTCACCGGGATCAACAACAACGCATGGGCGATCGATGCGCGCTCCGGACGGCAGATCTGGCGCTATCGTCGAGAGCTGCCGGACGATTGGCGCGGCTGCTGCGGTCCCGTCAATCGCGGCTTCGGCGTGCTCGGCGATCGCCTGTTCATGGCGACCATCGACGCGCATCTCGTCGCGCTCGACATGAAAACCGGCGGCCTCCTGTGGGACATCGAGCTTGCCGATCGCAAGCTCGGGTACTCCGCGACGGTCGCGCCGCTCGTCGTGAAAGACAAGGTGATCGTCGGGATTGCGGGCGCCGAGTACGGCATTCGCGGCTTCATCGACGCGTACGATGCGCAAACGGGCAAGCGCGCGTGGCGCTTCTACACCGTCGCCGGACCGGGCGACGCGGGCAGCCGCAGCTGGCCGCAAGGCGACGCGTACTTGCGCGGCGGCGGATCGATCTGGGTGACCGGCACGTACGACCCGCAGCAGAACCTGATCTTCTTCGGCACCGGCAACCCGGGACCCGACTACTACAGCAACGTGCGCGAAGGCGACAACCTCTACACGGCGTCGCTCGTCGCCATCGACGCCGACACGGGCGAGCGCCGCTGGCACTATCAGTTCACGCCGCACGACGTGCACGACTGGGACTCGACCCAGGTGCCGGTGCTCGCCGACCTGACGATCAACGGGCAGCCGCGCAAGGTCGTGATGTTCGCCAACCGCAATGGATTCTTCTACACGCTCGATCGGCTCACCGGCAAGGTGATCGTCGCCAAGCCATTCGTCCAGACCACGTGGGCGAAGGAAATCGGGCCCGACGGCCGGCCCGTGCTGCTGCCCGGCAATCTGCCGGACGAGGACGGCTCGAAAACGTGTCCCGACCTCGGCGGCGGGACCAATTTCATGTCTCCGTCGTACGATCCGACCGCGCGGCTGTTCTTCGTGACGGCGCGCGAGACGTGCGCGACCTACTATGCGTTCGACCAGAAGTTCAAGGAAGGCGACCAGTACACCGGCGGCGCGACCATCCGCCCGCGCGATCAGAAGAACTTCGGCGCGCTGCGCGCGATCGATCCCGTGACCGCCACGGTGAAGTGGGAGTTCCGCTACACGTCGGTGTCTTCGTCGGGCGTGCTGACGACCGCGTCGGGCCTGGTGTTCGCGGGCGACGGCGACGGCAACATCATGGCGTTCGACTCGCGCGCGGGAAAGAACCTGTGGCACTACCAGCTCGGATTCCCGATGCGCTCGACGGCGGGAACGACCTATATGCTCGACGGCCGCCAGTATCTGCTGGTGCCCGCCGGGGCCATGTTGACGGCGTTCGCGCTACCGCAGAAGTGAGCACGCTCGAAAGATCTGACCACGAAGACACGAAAACACGAAGAAGAACGACGTCAGGCAGCCCACCCGATCGCGACGAAACGATCGGCGAGTACAGGAATTCAGAAGGCTACTGAACCCGCCATGACAAAAGTCTCTCGACGTGAGCTCGCGCGGATGCTCGCGGCCCTGCCGGCCATGCGTGCCATGCCGCTCGAAGCCGAGGCACAGGCACCGGAACCGTCCGGCTACATCGGTCCGCTCACGGGAATCACCAAAGGTCTCGAGGATCGCCGATTCGATCCCGTGGCATTCACGCGCGATCTCTACGCCGCCGCACCGCAGCGCCTTCGTTTCCAGGCGCGCACGCGCGCAGAGGCCGAGACGTGGCAGAAGAACCTGCGGGCGAAGCTCACCGATCTCATCGGCGGCTTTCCGTCCCAGCGTCAACCGCTACGACCGATGACACTCGAAACGCGCACGTTCCCAGGCTACCGGCGCGAGAAGATCGTGTTCAACAGCCGCCCCGGCGTCAGCGTGCTTGCGTACCTTCTGCTGCCCGCGAAGGCGACGGCACCTGCGGCGACCGTGGTCTGCGTGCCCGGCCACGGCCGCGGCGTCGACGACATCGTCGGCATCGACGAGCAGGGACACGACCGGACCGACAAGGCGGGCTACCAGCACGACTTCGCCATCCAGGTGGCGGAAGCCGGGATGGCAGCGCTTGCCATCGAGCCGATGGCGTTCGGGTGCCGGCGCGACCCGCTCAACGCGCGTCAGGGCTTGTCGCGCAAGGCGTGCGACCCCACAGCCGGCGGCGCGCTGATGGTCGGCGAGACGCTCCTCGCCTGGCGTGTATGGGATGTGATGCGGACGCTCGATTACATCGCCACACGCTCCGAGTTGGACGCGAGCCGCGTGGGCTGCATGGGCATATCGGGCGGTGGCACGGCCACGCTCTTCTCGGCCGCGCTCGAGCCGCGCATTCGCGTCGCGATGGTCAGTGGCTACCTGAACACGTTCCGGGACAGCGTCGGAAGCCTTGCGCACTGCACCGACAACTACGTGCCGGGAATTCTGAACTGGGCCGAGATGCACGACGTCGCGGGGCTCATTGCGCCGCGCCCGCTTTTCGCGGAATCGGGCGAGCAGGACAACATCTTTCCGATCAAGGCGAGCATCGAGAGCTTCGGGCACGTGCGCGAGATTTACGGCGTTTTCGGAGTGGCCGATCGCGTCGAGCAGGAAGTGTTCCCCGGGGAGCATTCGTTCTGGGGCAAGCGCGGCATCCCGTTCCTCGCGCGCCATCTGATGGCTTCGGCGTGAGCTCTGCGGCCCTAAAGGGCCGCCCTACTTCATGGCAAATACCCAGACCGCGCCGCCCTCAGGCACCTCTGGGAAGCGGCCGACGGGCTCGACTCGATTGAGACGAGACTGCATGGTTCGCGCGTCGATGCCCCAGCCCGATTGCACGGCAATGTACTGCCGGCCGTCGACCATGAACGACGATGGCTGACCGATGATGCCGGAATTGGTCGGGAACTCCCAGACCACCGCGCCACTCGACGCATCGAATGCGCGGAACTTGCGATCGTTGGTGCCTCCGCTGAAGACGACCCCGCCGCCCGTGGCCAGCATCGGGCCCCAGTTGGTGGACGTGGTAAACGTGTGGGTCCAGACCCGCTTGCCGGTGTCCACGTTCCACGCCTGCACCTCGCCGATATGGTCGGCGCCCGGTACGATGGCCAGCGTGTTGGTCGCCCCGGTGAAGCCCCTGCCCGCCGTGTACGTCACGGGCCTGCCGATCATCGATGAGCAGAGATTCTCGTTCGCCGGGATGTAGATCATCCGCGTCTTCGGGCTGAAGGCGATTGGCGGCCAGTTCTTGCCGCCCCAGTGCGACGGACAGAAGTCCGCCTGCTTGCCGGTGCCAGGCTGGCGCGACGGATCGACGTTCGGCCGGCCCGTCTTCGGGTCGAGACTGCTGAAGACGTTCTGCTTCACATACGGCATTCCCTCGACGAACTTGATCGCGCTCGTCGTGCGCTCGAGAAACCACAGATAGCCGTCGCGCGCGACGTCGATCAGTCCCTTGATCGTCCGGCCGCCACGCGTGTAGTCCACGAGGATTGGTGGAGACACCTCATCCCAGTCCCACGACTCATTCGGGTCGTACTGGAAGTGGCCCTTAATTCTGCCTGTCGTCACGTCGATCGCAATTGTCGACGAGGTGTACAGGTTGTCGCCCGGACGCTGATCGCCTATCCACGGACCGCCGTTGCCTGTGCCCCAGAACGTGAGGTTGGTCTCGGGATCGTAGGTGCCGGTCACCCAAATGGAGCCGCCGCCCGTCTTCCACTGGTCGCCGTTCGGCCACGTCTCGCTGCCCGGCTCTCCGGGCGCCGGAACCGTGTACGTCTTCCAGATTTCCTTGCCGGTCTGGGCGTCGTACGCGGCGACGAAGCCGCGGATTCCAAGCTCGCCGCCCGATGCGCCGACGAGCACCTTGCCGTCGGCCACGAGCGGCGCCACCGACATGTAATACCCGTTCTTGTTCTCGGCGACTTTCGTCGTCCAGACCTCGGTGCCCTTCTTGGCGTCGAGCGCGACGAGCACCGCCTCGCCGGCCGCAAAGAACACTTTGTCGCCGAAGAGCGCCACGCCGCGGCTGGTCGGGTGGAGCAGCACGACGTCTTCGAGCAGCGGCCGCCGGTACCGCCACAGCAGACCGCCCGTCCTGGCGTCGATGGCGATCACCTGGTTTCCCGGAGTTGCCACAAACATGACGCCGTTGTTGACAATGGGTGGCGCTTCGTGACCGTTGGTCACGCCGGTGGCGAACACCCACGCGGGCTGAAGGCGTGTGGCGGTACCAGGCGTGATCTGGTCCAGCGGGCTGTAGCCCCAGCCGTCGTACGTCCGCCGGACCATCAGCCAGTCGCCATCCTCGGGCTTCGTCAGCTGCGCTGCGGTTACTGGCCGGTAATTCTGCAGAATGGACGGCATCGGCGCCGGAGGTCCCGGAGGCGCTGCGGACGATGGCGGCTGCTCAGCCACTGGCGCAGCGGTCACCATCAGCGCCAGCGCGGCGACCGCGAGGCCGTTCCAACTCCGGAGTCCAGTCACGACACAGCTCCTCTGTGGAAAAGGGGTCGGGAGTCTTTCTTCGAGCTAACCGACCTCGAAGCCGACACGCGCGGTGAACGGCTTCGCCACCACAAGTTTCCCGTCCACGACCTTCAGCGGGAGCGCCGGCAGCATGCGCGGCGCCGGGCCGTCGACGACTTTCGCGCCATCCTTTGGATCGAACCGCGAATCGTGACACGAGCACGACAGAAGTTGCTCGCTCGCGATCCAATCATCGATGTCGCAGCCATTATGGGTGCAGATGACCGTGTACGCGACGACGCCGGCCGCGGCTCTCGATCGTGTTTCGGGGGCCAGCTGCTCGGGGTCGAGCCGCAGCAGCAGCAGCTGATTCAGGCGCGACCCGCTGCGCACCGTTCGATCGGCCGGATCCATCGCCCAGGCCAGCGTGTGGACGGCACCCAGCGGGATGTCGTCCGGCGTCAGCGGCGTGTTCCGGGAGTCGCCCGCTTTGACCAGCAGATCGCCTTCCTTCGGACGGATCGATGCCGGATCCTCCTGGCTCGCCAGAGCCATCGGCGATCCCAGCGTGACGCCAAATCCGAGGCTCATCGCGGCCTTCAGCACTGCACGCCGGCGCATCCATCCTCCCTGGTCGAGAGCCCTCGGCTTCTCCGCGTGCTCTACTTCGCCGACAACGCCGCCTGAATCGCCGCCTCGGCAAGCGGCGCCATGATGGCGTACCCGGCGGCGTTCGGATGCAGGTCGTCACCGCTCAATTCCGCTTTGAGCAACCCTTTGTCGTCGGTCATCGCCGAAAAGTAATCGACGTATCCGTGCTTGTGGGCCGCGGCGTACTGGCGCATCCAGTCGTTGATGGCGCGCACGCGCGTGAGCGGCCGCGACGTGGTCTGCGGCACGGCGTTCGGACTTGCGACGTGGTAGCTGCTCACGGGCGTGATGCTCGACAACACCACCTTGATGCCGTTGGCCGCCGCGAGCTCGGCCATCGACGCGAGGTTCCCTTCGATCAGCTCGTCGGTCGTGACACCGGTGTTGCCCGCGATGTCGTTGGTGCCTCCCAGAATCACGACGACTTTCGGCTTGAGCGCGATGACGTTGGGCCGCATCCGGATGAGCATCTGCGGTGTGGTTTGTCCGCTGATGCCGCGTCCCACGTAGTTCCTGCCAGGAAAGAACGCGCCGAACCGCGGCTGCGGCCAGAAATCGGTGATCGAATCGCCCATGAAGACGACGTCGGCGCTGGTCACCGCGCGATTGGCTTCGCGGTAGCGCGCAATCTGAGGCCAGTCGCGCAACCGCGCGTCATTGACCGCGACGGTGCGAAGCGCGGCGGCAAGATCGGAACATTCGAGGAGCGCTGGGGGCAGCGGCGGCGGGGCCTGCGCAGGCGCCTGCGCACGCGACGTCAGTCCGGAATGCGCGACGAAAACGGTGCACGCAAGAACGCCAAAGAACAGACGCGACTTCGCCATGTCCCCTCCTCAAAAACCGAGACAGTATTGATCGGTGCTGCGACACGGGGTTCACGCGCCAGGCCGTCCGCCGGAGACGAGCGCAGCAGTTCCTCGGCCGAGGGGAAGTATACCGCCCCTATCCTCTGCGCAGCTGCGTGTCCGCGGGAGCGCGGCAACACACGCAAGACCAGATGAGAACGCGGAAGGTGCTCACTTCGCCGCAGGGAGAGCGAACGCGATGATCTTCGGGCCGGGCGCCAACCGGGTCTGATATTCTCGCCGGAGAAGAGACTTCGGCTTGATGTTTTGGAACGCTTCGCGTTCTCGCAGACACGGCCGAGCATGTCGCCTCTGAAGGAGTTTGATGTCCGCACATCCTGCCCACCATCCGCCGGGGCTTGTTTCTGATTTCAGACTGTTGATCGACGGCGAAGCCGCGACCGGCCCTTCGACGCTCGACGTCATCAATCCTGCGACGGGCCAAATGTTCGCACGGTGTCCTGCTGCCGGCCGTCAGGAGCTGGACCGCGCGGTCAGCGCGGCGCGTCGCGCCTTTCGGGGCTGGCGCGATACGTCATACGCGGATCGAGCCGCGCGTATCGGCCGTTTCTGTGAATCGATGCGAGATCAGCAGGATGAGCTCGCGTACCTGCTCACGCTGGAGCAGGGCAAGCCGCTCAAGCAGGCGAAAGACGAGATCGCCCGCGCGGCGAGCCAGTCGGAAGGGCTCACGCGGATTCCCATTCAGCCGCAGGTGCTCGAGGACAGCGACGAGCGACGTATCGAGCTGCAGTTCTTCCCGCTCGGCGTCACCGGAATCATCACGCCGTGGAACGCGCCGATTAACCTTGCTGCGGGTCCGTTGACCTCCGCACTGTACACGGGAAACACGGTCGTCCTGAAGCCGTCCCCGTACACGCCACTGTGTACGCTGAAGCTTGGCGAGCTCGCGCGAGAACACTTTCCTGCGGGCGTCGTCAACGTGCTCGCGGGCGGCGACGATCTCGGCCGGTGGATTACCGAGCATTCGGGCATCGACAAGATTGCGTTCACGGGATCGGTCGAGGCCGGCAAAGCCGTCATGGCCAGCGCGGCGAAGACGCTCAAGCGTGTGACGCTGGAGCTTGGCGGGAATGATGCTGCGATTGTGCTGGACGATGTGGATCCGAGGGCCATCGCGCCGAAGCTGTTCTTCGCGTCCTTCGTGAACAGCGGCCAGGTGTGCATGGCGATTAAGCGGACCTACGCGCACGAGCGCGTGTACGCTGCGCTGTGCGAGGCTTTGGCGGCGGAAGCGCGGAAGGCGAAGGTGGGCAACGGACTCGAACCCGACACACAGCTCGGGCCGATCCAGAACCGCGAGCAGTACGACCGTTTGGTTGGCATTCTCGACGACACGAAACGCAGCGGCGCGCGCATTCTCGCCGGCGGAGAGGTTCCGAGGGGCGAGGGCTACTTCTTCCCGCCCACCATCGTCGCCGACATCGACGAGGACAGCCGTCTCGTCCGCGAGGAACAGTTCGGGCCGATCATCCCGGTGCTGAAGTTCAGCGACGATGAAGATGCGCTCCGGCGCGCGAATGACACGCGCTACGGGCTCAGCGGCTCGGTGTGGAGTCGTGACCCGGAACGTGCGGCCGCGCTCGCGTCAAGGCTCGAAGTCGGCACTGCCTGGGTCAATCACCATCGTGCCACATCCGCATTGGTACCGTTCGGCGGCGCGAAAGAGTCGGGCATCGGACGGGTGTATTCGGAGATGGGGTTGAAGGCGTATCTCGAACCACGCGTGGTCAGCGTGCTCAAAGGAACGCTCTAGCCGCTACTCGTTCCCGAGCCGAAGGAAATCGGCGATGTCCCAATAGCCGGTGCGGGGCATTGGCACGTCCGCACGTGTTCGTACTTCGAGAAGATACGGGACGTCCGCGTCGATCGCTCTCTTCAGGCTTTCCGCCAGATCGCGCGGCTCCTCGACCAGCGCTGCCTCGATCCCGAACGACTTCGCCATCATCACGAAGTCCGGATTGTAGGGCGTGCCATCAGGTCTGGTGAATTCGGTTCCGTATGTATTCTTGAAGTACGTGTCGCCGACGGATCGGATGGTCGAAAAGCAAAAGTTGTTGAACAATACCCAGAGCACGGGAACGTTCAGTTCGACGGCGGTCGTCAGCGCACCGACGACAGACATCAGTCCGCCGTCGCCGACCAGTCCAATGACTTTCCGGTCCGGAGCGCCGATCTTCGCGCCGATCGCCGCCGCAGGAGAAAAGCCCATCGTCGCCATGCCTCCGCTCGTGAGAAAGGACGCAGGCGTGACGGCGCTCAGTTGCTGCCCGGCTCCGTTCTTGTTCCAGCCGACGTCGGTGACGAAGACCGTATCCGCGGGTGCTGCCTTTGACAGTTCGCTCAAAAGGCGGGCGGGATGAATCGGCGTGCCTTCGTCCGTCTGAGTACTCTTCAGTTCGGCCGTCCACGCGCGCTTGCGCGTCTCGATGAGCGTCTGTCGATCTGAATCAACCGCTTCGACCCCAAGCGCCCGGAGCTGACGTACGAGCTCGCGCAGCGTCGCCTTCGCGTCGCCGACGATGCCGACGTCGACGGGATAAATCTTGCCGATCTCCTGCGGATCAATGTCGATCTGGATCAACCGCGAGGGCGGGATCGCGAAGGTGTACTTCGGATCCCACGAGCTGCAATCCGCTTCGGCGAATCCTGTCCCCACGGCAACGATCACGTCCGCGTCGCGCGTCGTTTCGTTCGCGGCTCTCGTACCCCAGATCCCGGACATACCAAGAGACAAAGGATGGTTTTCGGGAAACACCCCTTTGCCCATCAATGTCGTGGCCACTGGAATCTGCCGGGTCTCCGCGAGCGCTTTGAGCTCATCGTGCGCTTCGGAAATGGCGACGCCGTTGCCGGCAAACACGACGGGTTTGCGGGCGGCGCTCAGGAGATGGACCGCCTCGGCGATGCCATCATGGGGACCGACGACACGCCCGTAACCCGGACGTCGTGTGACGGTCGCTGGCTCGGACTTGACCTGCGCGGAAAACACGTCCATCGGCACGTCGAGCAGCACGGCGCCTGGCCTTCCGGTCTGTGCGACATTCAGCGCGCGCGGCAGAACGTCCGGAATGAACTTCGCGTCGTCTATTCGCCACACGCGTTTGCAGATGGGGCGATAGATATCGCCCTGCGACGCATCGGCGTGGAATCGGATCCCCTGATGCGGTTCTCGCGCATGGTGATACGACGGCGTGTTGCCGGCAATGACAACCATGGGAGTGCAGTCGGCTGCCGCCGTCGCGACGCCGGTCAGCGCGTTGGTCAATCCTGGCGACAGGTGGACGTTGACCACTGCGAGCTTGTGGGACACACGATAGTACGCGTCGGCGGCGTGTGCCGCCTGCTGTTCGTGGCGAAACGACACGTATTCGATTCCGAGCTTGTGGCACGCGTCGATGAGCGCATAGTTCGTGTGTCCACACTGGCCAAACACCTTCGTGACGCCTTCCTGCCTCAGGCATTCGGCGATGAACATCGCTCCGGTCATGTCGGAGTGCTCCTACGAGAGACTGATCGTGATGAGGCGTTCTTCGGTCATCTCCTGCATCGCATACTTCGGACCTTCGCGTCCCAGACCGCTGTCCTTGACGCCGGCGAAGGGCATCAGATCGACACGGCTGGTGGACGGCTCATTGATATGCACGATGCCGACGTGCAGACGCCGCGATGCCATCATCGCTCTCGTGACGTCCTGCGTGAACACTCCCGTCGCCAGGCCGAACGGCGTGGAGTTGACGTTGTCGATCGCCTCGTCGAGCGACCGGAAAGGAATCACCGACACTACGGGCGCGAAAATCTCCTCGCACACGACGCGCATCGATGGATTGACGCTGTCGAGAATGGTGGGACGCATCAGCGCACCGACGCGCATTCCGCCTTCGATGACGCGCGCACCGGCGTCAACCGCCTCCTGAATCCATGCCTCGGCGCGGCGCGCGTCCGCCTCGCTGAGGAACCGATCGAACACGCGTTCGTGGATGAGCAGTTTTTGCGTCGACGTGCACGACTGGCCCGCCCGTCGGAATGCGGAGCTCGCGCACCGCGGCGCGGCGCGCTCGAGATTGGCGTCGTCGCACACGATGGTGGCCGCAATGCTGCCGAGCTCGAGCGCGACTGGACGCAGGCCAACCGACTTCTGGAGCAGCCTTCCGACTTCCGTGCTGCCGGTGAAGGTGTAGAACCGCACGTCCTGATTCTGGGTCAGCCAGCGTCCTAGCTCGCCACCGGGACCTTGGACCAGATTCGCGTGCGCCGGTGGCAGGCCGGCTTCGAGCAGTAGGCGAAACAGCAGCGTCGCACTGAACGGCGTGGCCTGCGACGGTTTGATGACCACGGTGTTCCCCGACGCAAGCGCCGGAGCGACTTTGTGCGCGACCATGTTCAGGGGAGAGTTGAACGAGGTGACGCCACACACCACACCGCGAGGGACGCGAATCGAAAAGGCCATGCGCTGGGCGTGGCCCGGCGCCCCTTCGATGGGGACCACCTCGCCCGTCAGCCGCTTCGCCTCTTCTGCCGAGACAATGAACGTCTGGACCGCGCGACTGACTTCGTTGGACGCATCGCTTGCGGGAAAGCCGGCTTCCGAAACGATCGTACGAACGAACTCGTCTCGATGCGTGTCGATCAATTCCGAGACACGCATCAATAGCCGATACCGGTCGTACGGGTCGAGTCGATGCGTTTCGAATGACCGTCGAGCAGCGCTCACGGCCTCGGTCACGTGTTCTTTCGACGCCCGATCCGCCTCGCCGATCGCCGCGCCCGTGAATTTATCGAACACTGTGAACGTGTCGGTTCCAGCGGTCCACTCCCCTCCGATCAGGAGCATGGCACGCTTCGTCGCGACGTCACTGACCTGAGAAGACAATCCGGTCCTTTCTTTCGTCGATCACCTGCGCTGGAATGTTTGGCACCTTTTTTACGTCGTCGATCGTGTGGAAGTCTCCCTGACTCGTCCGGAACGTCACAATCGCCTCGGCCTGCTCCTTCGACAAGTCGAGGACACCCTTGAGATCGTCTGCGGATGCCCGGTTGACGTTGACTCTACCGATGTGGAGGGAGAGGTAGTGGACGAGCGCCTTGATCTCCTCTTCAGTCGCCTGCGCACCACGGGCCGTCATGTCGTCCACGACGCTGCGCCACTCCGCCTGGGTGCGCCGTTGGGTGGTCACGTTCTCGACGCCGTGACAGTCACCACACACCCTGAAGAGCAACTCCCGATCCTCGCCAGGAGGGAGCGCGGAGGAATCGACGCCCTGGGCAGTGCCTAACAGCCCGCGGTGCAAGGCCATCGTCGCACCGAGAACGGCGAGGCGCCCCGATGGCAAGGCGCGACGACCGAGAATATCGGGAATATTTGAGGGAGGAGCAATGCAGCCAGCGGGGATGCATCGCCGTTCGAATGCAGATGGACTTCCACCACGGGCTGTTAATGCGCTGACGAGAGCCGCCGCCGACAGCGCGACAACAATGCCTTTCATGGATGGGGTGACAAGGCGGGCTGTGGCGGGGCAATCGCCGACGAATCGAGTGCCCTTCGCTTGTGAGGAAGGGCCGCGACGGCGGCGGCTCCTGCCGCGGCGACCGCGCACGCAACCCAGAGCGCAGCGCCGTACCCGCCCCAGGCCGCGCGCAATTGCGCGATCAGATTCGGCAACCAGTACTGCCCGACCGTGTCGGATGGGATGATGGCGGACATCGCGCGCGCCAGGCTTCGGACGCCGAACAGGTCCGCTGCCATGAGTGGAATCAGCATGTAATCGGCGCCCATGGCGAATCCGAACACGATCGCGAAGGGGTAGACATAGCCTGGCTGCTCAGGGCGAATAAGGAACAGCATCGGAATCGCCGCAGCAACAACGGCGTATGTGATCAACATCAATGCCTTGCGCGACCACCGATCCGCGAGATAGCCGACGCCGAGCCGTCCCGCAATCGCGGCCACCAGCGCAATCGACGACGCCGTGCTCCATATCTGATTCCTGGCGAGCTGGTCGGTGAAACCCTGTTCTTCGAAGACGAACTTCATCAAGAAGTTGACGGTTGCAATCGAGCCGATCGACGCCGCGCTTCCAAGCAACAGCAGCCAATATGAAGGCCGACGAAGGAGATCGGCGAAGGCGAACGTCGGAGCCTCAACAGGTCTCTGATGCGACACCGGGTCGCCGTCGGGCAGCTGTCCCAGATCTTCCGGACGATCGCGGAGCACGAAGATGGCGACAGGCCAGGCGAGCAGCATCACGAAGCTCGACACCTTCAGCGCGTCGGTGTACGGAAGAAATGTCACCAGCCACGGATTCAGCTTGTTGCCGACGGCGCCGAGGAGCGCTCCGCCGACATAGGCGATGCCCATCGCCTGGCCGCGGTGTTTGCAGTACCAGTTCGAGATGATGACCTGGTGGGCGATGGGGCCCGACAGAAAGTAGCCGAGCATCCACACGCACCATGCGGCGAAGTACTCGACCGGCGATCCGCCGAGTCGCGCGAACCATTGGAACGCCACGAACGTCAGTCCGGTGCCGATGACGATCAGCCACCGGGGGCTTGCCCGCGGAACGATGACCGGGCCCGCCCACATCGTGAGTAGAACGGCGACGGGAGCGCCGAGCGTAATCAGCTGCGCCGTCCAGCCGTGGTCGTTTCGAAAATAGTCGAAGAAAAACGCGATGTTGTAATAGGGGAACCCGCTCGCGATGCCGAACGTGAGAAAACAACCGGCAATAATCCACGGCCCGCGGAAAGGCGGTCGCGCCCGGTCCGTCACGGCCGGGCCTTGACCGCATCCGCGAGATCGCGCGGGGCGGGGCCGTCGTACGTCACGGGGATCTTGATCCGCATGGCGCGTTCGCGCGTGTGCTCCTCGACGACTTGCGCGCTGAGCCCGGCCACTCGACCGATGATGAAAAACAATTTGCCGAGCGGCGGTGGGAACCCGAGGTCGTAGAGGATCGCCGCGATGGCGCCGTCCACATTGATCGGAAGCGGCTTGATGGCCTCGGAGACAGCTCGCTCGAGCTCGATCATGAATGCGATCCCGTCGCCGGCTGTGCCAGCCGTTTTCGCAAGGTCGAACAGCACCCCGGTTCTGGGGTCACGACTGTGCGTGCGGTGTCCCATGCCGGGCAGCCGACGATGTTCGGCGTGCGCGTCGGCGACAATGCGCCGGGCGATCGACGCAATGCTCGTCGCCTTCGTACGAGCCTCGTTCATGGCGTCAGTAATGAGTTGGAGACAGGCGAGGCCGGCGCCACCGTGTGCGTCGCCGATGGCGAGCACTCCGGCGGCGATCGCGGCTTCGGGAGCCGCCCGATTGCCTGTTGCCACCATCCTCGCGGCGGCTGCGCTGGGCGAGCCGGGCCCATGATCGGCGACGGCAATGAGAATTGCGTCGATGATTCGACGCTCGCCTTCGGAGGGAAAGCGCCCCTTGTGCAGCAGGAAGACAACGTCGGCGAAGGTCGCAGACACCATCAACTGGGCAACGTCATACCCCTGAATCCAGATGTGTGCGTCGTCGGACGTCGTGATCCCGGTGCGCCAAGGTTCCACTGTGCTGCCCCCTACAGGACTCCGGCCTCGGTCAGCTGCTGAATCTCCTCGCATGTCAAGCCCAGTTCAGACCGGTACACCTCGATGTTGTGCTCGCCGAGCGCGCCTCCCGGCCATTTGATGTCGCCCGGAGTGCCGGACATCCGAGGCACGACGTTGTGCATGCGCACCGGCGTCGTGCCGTTTGGCACGTTGATCGTGAGCTGCCGGACCTGCCAATGCGGATCCGCTTCGATATCCGCAACGGTCTGCACGGCGGCCGCCGTCAGCGCATTGTCGGCGATGATCTTGACGTTTTCGTCGAGGCTCCTGGACGCAATCGCCTGGCTGATCACCTCATCGAGCTCATCGGCGTGCTGAACGCGCGCCTCGTTCGTCTCGAACCTTGGATCGTCGAGCAGACGGCCGAGCGAATAACTGCGGAGAAAACGTTCCGCCATCTTCGGCGTCGAGCCGCTGACGGCGATCCACCGGCCGTCGCGCGTGCGGTAGCAGCCGCGAGGCCCGGCATTCTTGGACTTGCTGCCGTTCCGCTCGCGCAGCCGGCCGAGCGTGGCGTACTCGGCGGGCAACGGCCCGAGCAGCGAAAACAACGATTCGAACAGCGCCACGTCGAGAACCTGCCCCGCGCCCCCGTGCACATCGCGGTGATACAGCGCGAACATGATGGCGTTGCTGGCGTACAACGCGCAGGTCATGTCGGCGAGCGGAAAACTCGGCACGATCGGCGGGCCGTCCGGCTCGCCGTTCATCGCGGCGAAACCGCTCGCGGCCTCGACGAGCGTGCCGAAGCCTGGACGGCCGGCGCCGGGACCGGTCTGGCCCCATCCCGACACGCGCACGAGGATCAACCTCGGATTCCATCCGCTGAGGACGTCCCACCCGATGCCGAGGCGCTCGAGCGTCCCGGGCACGAAGGATTCAATGACGACGTCGAAGCGGGGCACCAAACGCTGGAGCAGTGACAGCCCTTCGGGCGACTTGAGATTGAGCGTGATGTACCGCTTGTTGCGGGCGTAGACCTTCCACCAGAGCGGATCGCCTCCGGCTGTCCACTGGCGCAGGGGGTCGCCCCCGCCCGGCTGTTCGACTTTCACGACATCCGCGCCGAAGTCGGCGAGCAGCATGCCAGCAACGCCGCCCGCAATCATTCGCGACAGGTCCAGCACTCTGATGCCCTGAAGCGGGGTCACGATTCGTGCTCCTTCGCCGGCCCGTCGAACATGTATGGATAACTATACAAGATCGCCGCGCAACCGCGCCCGGAATGATATGCTGACGCGCCTTGAAAGCAGCCCATTTCGAGCGTGAGCGGTCCCGGTTGACCCGGGAGTTCGGAGTTCCTCTCTATCAGCAGATTCAGCATCTGATCCGTCACCGGATCGCCAAAGGCGAATACATCCCCGGAGCACAGATTCCTTCGGAAAGTGAGCTGTGCCGGGAGCTGAACGTCAGCCGGGTGACCTTGCGCGACGCGCTGCGCGAGCTCGTGCGCGACCGGATGCTCGTGAAAGTGCAGGGGAAAGGCACGTTCGTTTCCGTCGATCCCCCGAAGCTGCTCGCTCCGGTCAAGTACGCCGGGTTCCTCGACGACCTCCAGGAGCGCGTCCTCAAGCTGAAAGTCGCCGCGGTCGACATGCGGTCGGTTCCAGCGTCGGCCGAACTGATCGCCACCCTCAAACTCCGCGAGGGTGCGGAGGTGATGCGCATCCGGCGTCTGCGTCATGTCGACGACGAGCCTTTCTCGCTGACCGTCAATTACCTGCCGATGGAAATCGGCGAACGCATTCGCGAAAAGGACCTTCACTCGGTGCCGCTGCTCCGGATCCTGCAGGACGACCTGAAGATTCCGATCGTCCACGCACACGAAACGATCGAAGCCGCACCCGCCGATCCGGAGGTGGCGCAAAGGCTCGGCATCCCGGTCCTGTATCCGGTCATGCACATGAAGCGCGTGATGTACACGACGGGCGATCGTCCGTTCGAGCTGGTCGAAACGTACTATCGGGCCGACAAGTACCACTACTCGGTGAATCTCGTGCGCGTGAAGCGCAACGGCCGCTGGACCTGGAGGACCGAGGTCGAAACCTCGGCCTAGGCTCATTTGAGGACCGCTGTCTCTTCGAAAATGTCGGAGTTGTAGAACTCGCCAAGCAGCTCCTGCTCGCTCGGCTTATCCTCGGGAATCACGCGGCTCACCCACGTCGTGTTCATGTAGTGCTTGACGCTGATGTTCTCGCTCGTGATGTTGCCGCCCCACGTGCCGCATCCAAGGCTGGCGGTCATCGGCATGCCGTTGTTGAACGACCCGGCATTGCCGCGCACGTTTGGCTGACGGACCATGATGCGGCTGACCGGCGCCATCAACGCCAGACGGTGGATGTGATCGTCGTCGAACGACGCAATCCCAACCGAGTGTCCCTTCCCGCCGACTTCGAGAATCTCCGAAACCATCCTGAGCAGATTGTCGAACCCGGAGTACTTGAAAATGGCCAGCACCGGTGACAACTTCTCGCCGGAGAAGCGGTGCGCCGTTCCGATCTTGTCTTCTTTCACGATGATGAAGGACTTCCCGTCGGGCAGCTGAAATCCGGCCTTCCGCGCAATCGCTCCTGCAGGGCGCGCCACGGTGTCGAGCGTGCGCCGGCCCTCGCCGTCCCACAGGATCGCGGTCAGTTTGCGCTTCTCATCAGAACTGGCCAGGTGCCCGCCTTCCTGCTGCAGCAGGTCGAGAAACGTGTCGTACACCGTCGCCTCGACCAGCAGGTTGCCGTCGCTCGAGCAGCCCGACCCGTGGTTCTGCGTCTTGCTGATCCGCGTATTCATCGCCGCGTCGGCCAGGTCGGCCGTCTCGTCGACGACCACTGTCGCATTTCCGGCACCGACGCCGTACGCAGGCTTCCCGGAGCTGTACGCGGCTTTCACCATGCCGGCCCCGCCGGTCGCGATGGTCAAGTCGCAGATCGACATGATTTCCTGCGCGAGCGGGATACTCGGTTTCTCGACGCACAGGATCACATCCTCCGGGGCGCCCTGCCTCTTCAACGCCGCGCGAAGCACGCGTGTGATCTCGAGCGCAGTCCGCCTGCTCAAGGGATGCGGCGAGAAAATGACGGTGTCTCTGCATTTGATCGCATGGATGGCCATGTTGACCATCGTGACCAGCGGGTTCGTCACCGGCAGCACACCGGCGATCACGCCGGCTGGCTTCGCGTATTTGACGATGCCCCTGTCGGGGAGCTCTTCGATGATGCCAATGCTCTTCGTCCGGAGCGCGTCACGCAGGATTCCCAGAATCTTCCAACGTCTGGCCGGCACGCCGTCCGCGCTACCCATGCCGCTCTCGTCCACGCTCATGCGGGTGAGCCTGCCGAATGTCTGCTCGTTGGCGGTGGCCCAGGCGACCGCGCGACAGAGCCGGTCGACGGTCTCCTGGTCGTAGTGCTCGATCGCCGCCATGGCGGCGCGAGCGCGGTTCAGGAGCTCCTGGGCGGCTGACTTCTCTTCGTCGGCAATTGCTCGGGCCATTTCCACAATCATGACCGTTGGGTCGTGCACGCGAACACGAGACCGCACCTAGAAACCGTACTTGATCGCGAACTGCATGATGCGCGGGTCGCCCGTCGTGTTCGTCACACGGCCATTTGTGAGGGCCGTCGACCCGATCTGCACGCCCGGATTGGCCCAGTTCGCGTGGTTGAAGATGTTGAACGCCTCGACGCGGAGCTCGACGCGCCTGTTCGCGCCCACGGTGATGTTGCGCGAGAGCGAGACGTCCACGTTCCAGAACGCCGGGCCGACCAGGTAGCCTCTTGGCGTATCCCCCCAGAGGCCGGCGGGGTTCTGCGCGAACGCTGCCATGTTGAACCAGGCCAGCGACTGGACGCTGCCAGTCGTCGCAAACACGCGCTGGTCATCCGGCACGCTCGGATCCACGCCGGGCACGAGGATCGGCCGCTGCGGCAGACCCGTCAAGGCGGTATCACCCGTCGCCGTCGGCGTGATCGGGCTGCCGCTGCGCGCCTGCCAGATGATCCCGGTCTGCCAGTCTTTCGTCACGGTCTGTAGAGCACCCGCACCGAAGCCGCGGCTCACCACGACGGCTGAGAGGTTGAAGTTATGCCGTCGGTCCGCCACGCACCGGCCTTTGTTCGTCGATGTATCGGGATGCGGGTGGCTGCTGGCGATGTCGGTGATCGGCACCGGGAACTGGTTGTTGATGTCCGTACCGGGCTCACCCTCGTTCGTGCACTTGCTGAGCGTGTAGTTCGAGCTCACGCTCCATCCCTCGCTCAGGCGTCGCTGCAGGCCGAACCTCACGCCGTGATACCAGCCCCTTGCGTCGTCGAACGTCTGCGAGACGTTATTCACGGCGTAATACGCCCCTTCTTTCGGGTTGAGCAGCGTCAACAACGCGCGGGCTTGCCGGTTGGTGGCCGAGGTGTTCGAACAGGGCCCTGGCGCTGTCAGCGCGTACTGTCCTGCTTCACAGTTCCCGGGGATATAGATCGCCGGGTTCTCTTCATAACCGCTCCAGATGTTGGTGGTCTGGTTGCCCATGTAGGTGACGTCGAACATCATGCGCGAGAGGAACTGCCGCTGGTACGACAGGTTCCATTGCGTGACCTGCATCGGCGTGACGTCGATCGGCATGCTCACGTAGACGCCCTGCTGAGGGAACGCGACGTTGCGCGAGGGCAACACGGCCGGCTGCCCCTGATGGAAGTAGTTCGCCAGCGGATCGCCGCCCGGTGTCGTGGCCCACGGATCCGCGAAGTTGATCGGGCAGCCGTTCCTGTTCGGCACACCGCAGGTGGTCGCCGGAATCGCGTTCACCGTGTTGCCGAACGGCGCGTTGAGCATGTGGTGCGCGTACTGCCAGAGCTTGGGCGAGTCGTAGTAATGCCCGACCCCGGCGCGGATCGTCTGCTGATTGTCGCCATTGGGATCCCAGACGATTCCCACGCGCGGCGCGAACTTCGCGAGACTGTTGCTGTTGTTCGACCCATTGTTCGGGAATCCAGGGTCGCCCGCAAAGACCAGTCCGACCGGCGCGTTTGGATACGCGACGCTTCTGATCCCCTTGTCGAAGTTCTCGCGGCTGAACGCCGTGGTGAATCCGTTCGCGTCCTTCGCCGCGATGTACGGCTCCCACCGAATGCCGTAGTTCATCGTGAGGTTCCGGCTGACGCGCCACACATCACCGAAGTACAAGCCGATGGCGTTGATCGACTGGTCGTTGAGCTGCGTACCACCCTGACGGAACGTCGCGGGCAGACCCAGGACGAAATCGGCCATGGGCAATCCGCCGTTCGCATTGGTGGTGCCGCTCGTGATCAGACCGCTGAAGCCGACGTTGCCGTTCGACTGGAACGTGCCGTCGCCGTCGGTGTGCGGCCGCGTCCAGACACCCCCGAAGGACACACTGTGCGATCCCCTGGTCCAGTCGAAGTCCTGGGCCACCGACGGCGTCAGGACGTAGAACGCGCCCGTAAATCCACTGCCGCTCCACCCGGCTGTACCGCCCGCGTAGAAATCCTGGCCATTGCCGCTCGTGTACTGGAAGGTCTTCACACCGAGGGACGTCCACGTCGGCGCTCCGGCGCCTTCGATGCGGAGCGTGGCCGTCCGCTGGAGCGTCACTCGCGTCGCGGCGAGCAGACTCGGCGAGATCACCCAGTCGAGGCCGCTGGCCGCGGTCGTCATCCGCGCGTCGTTGCCGAGACCGCTGCCGCTCATCATCAGGACATTCGGGTTGTTCTTGTCGAACAACGGCGCGTGGAGGTACTTGGTGTAGAACACGCGGCCGAAGACGCGTTTGGACGGCGTCAGCTGGTAATCGACGCGGCCGATGTACTGCTGTTCGTCGAAGTTGTTGGGAATCTGCAGGACGTAGCGCCCACAGCCGTCCGGATCCAGCGCCGGGTCCGGCAGCGGCAGCATGCTCATGATCTTGAGCGAGATCGGGTTATAGAGCTTCGGATCGATCTGGTTGTTCACGAACGGAGCGCCGAGCGTCCGGGCCGTGCCGCCCCGGCATGCCGCCGACATGATGCGGCGGAAGTCGCCGTTTCGCACTTCGACGGTCGGAACGGTCTGGTCGGCCGCCAGCGGTGCGATGCGCGTATTGGTGATCTGCGTGCCGCCGAAGAAGAAGAGCTTGTCCTTGAAGATCGGGCCGCCGAACGTGCCGCCGACTTGATTCCGCTTCAGCCCGTCATCGCGTCCCAGTCCGCCGTTTGCCTTCCGCTCGAAGTAGCGAATCGAGTTGAACCGGTGGTCCCGCGCGAAGTCGAACACGTTTCCGCGGAACGCGTTCGTCCCGGACTTGGTGACGGCGTTGACCGTTGCGCCGGTCGACATGCCATAGCGGGCGTTGCGGACGCCGTTCTCGGTCCTGAACTCCTGGAGCGCGTCCGGGAACGGCATCGGGTTGCCGGTGTTGTTCTGTGGATCGTTGTTGTAGCCGCCGTCCACGAGATACATCGTGCTGTTGCCGGTGCCGCCCGCGACGGAGATGGCCACCGCGTTCGGATACTGCCGGTTGTCGGTGAGGCCCGTGTTCTCCACCGCCGAGCCCGACAGCACGATGAGCTGCAATACGCTGCGGCCATTGAGCGGAAGGTCGACGATCTGCTCCTGGCTCACGACGGTCCCGACGCTGACATTCGTCGTCTCGACCATCGGCGACACGCCCGCGACGAGGACCGTTTCGCTCAAGGCGCCGAGAGGCAGCGTCACGTTGACCGACCGCGTGTCACCGACCTGGAGCACAATGCCCGTCTGCTCGAACGTGCTGAACCCGCTCAGCTTCGCCGACAGCTTGTAGGGTCCGACCGGGAGACCGGTGAAGACGTATCCACCGTTCTGGCTGGAAATCACGAACCGGGTCATCCCCGTGTCCGTTTGCGTGACGGTCACTTCGACGCCCGGCAGGGCACCGCCCGATTGATCCAGGACAGTGCCCGACAACTGGGCGACCGCCACGGTCTGGCCCACGGCGCGTGGCGCAACCGCCAGCGCAATCGCCAGGACCAGCCACACACTGCGTCGAACCATACGTTGCATCGCTGCGCCCTCCCGCGAACGAGGAACCGAGGTTGCCGCTTGTTTTCGTAAGCGGCGGACACTATGATGGCTACTCGTCTTAATGTCAATACAAGAGTATATGTTCGGACGCTCCATTCGGCGCACGGCGCGCGGCGTCCAAATTTCCGGAGAAATCTCTGTTATTCTCCGCGCGCCGAAATCCCATCCTGCGCGTTGACGGCCGGAGGATTCACGATGAAACGTCTGCTGCTCCTGGTGATGGTGACGGGCATCGCGTCGAGCGTCGGAGTCGCCGCTCAGAACGCGAACGACTGGCCGACCGTGGGCAACGACGGGACGAAGTATTCGCCGCTCACGCAGATCACACCGGCGAACGTCGCGCGGCTCACGAAGGCCTGGACGTACGACACGGGCGCGCCCGCGACGGGCTACACGATCACGCCCATCGTCATCAACAACGTCATGTACTTCCCGGTCCAGGGCACGACGATCGTCGCCCTCAAGGCGGACGCGGGAACCGAGCTGTGGAAATTCGACCTCAAGACACTCCCTGGAGTGGGGCCCAATCCCTCGGCCGGCGGCCGCGGGATCTCGTACTGGCCCGGCACAGGCCAGCTTGCGCCCCGGATCGTCATCGCGACCACGAATGGATTCCTGGTGCAACTCGACGCGAAGAGCGGCACGCCCATTTCGGGCCCCGCGGGCCTCGTCAATCTTTCGATTGGCGTCATGGAAAAGTTCGGCGGCAGCTATTCTACGAACATGCCGCCCGCCCTCTACAGGAATCTCGCGATCGTCGCCGGCCGAACCGGAGAACAGGGCCGCTACGGAATCCCGGGCGACCCGAGGGCGTTCGATCTCCTCACCGGCAAGGAAGTCTGGCGGTTTCACGTTGTGCCCCAACCGGGCGACGAGAACTTCGGCACCTGGGGCATCAACGGCTGGCAGGATCGGCGTGGACCCGGTGTATGGATCCCAATGACCGTCGATCCGGCGAACGATCTGGTGCTCATCGCGCTCGGTAACGCGACCGATCAGAACTATGGCAACAGCCGGCCGGGTGCGAACCTCTATGCCACGAGTCTCCTCGTGCTCCAGGCGTCGACAGGCAAGCGGAAATGGCACTTCCAGATGACCCACCACGACATCTACGACTGGGATCTCGCGTCGCCTCCTGCGCTCGCCGAGGCGGTCAAAGACGGACAGCGGGTGCCGGCCGTGGCGCAGATGACCAAGCAAGGGTTGCTGTTCATGTTCCATCGCCTGACCGGTGAACCGCTCTTTGGCGTGGAGGAGCGACCGGTACCCAGGTTCGACGCGCCCGGCGATCAGGCGTGGGCGACGCAGCCATTTCCGGTCAAGCCAGCCGGCCTCACACGCGACGGCATGACGCGAAAAGAGGTCAGCCAGATCTCGCCGGAGGCGGAGAAGTACTGCACCGAGCTCTTCGACAAGTCGGTCAACATGGGTCCCTATACGCCGTACGGCATGGTGCCGAGCCTCGTGTTTCCCGGTTCAGAGGGCGGCGGCGGTTGGGGCGGCGCTGCCGGGAGTCCCGCGCTCGGTCTGGTCTTCGTGAACACCAGACACCTCGGCGTCATCGCGCAGTTGCAGTCAAGTACGTCGTCCGGTGTGCTCCCGTCATTCGGGAAGCAGAAGGTTCCGTCCAACTTCTACGTCGATCAGCAGGGTTATCCCTGCAATGCCCCGCCCTGGTCAGAGCTCGTCGCCGTGAGCACGACGACCGGCGACGTTGTCTGGCGGACACCGCTCGGTGAATACGCGGAACTGACGGCAAAAGGCATCCGGGGCACCGGGACCGCGGTCAACGACGGCGGACCCATCGCGACGGCGGGCGGTCTGGTGTTCATCGGCGCGACCTCGGATCTGGGGTTTCGCGCGTTCGACGGAAAGACCGGCAAGGAGCTGTGGCGCGCGACGCTCGACAACGACGTGCTGATGACGCCGCTGTCGTATCAGGGCGCGAACGGCAAGCAGTACGTGGCGGCCGTCGCAGGCGGCGGCGATGCTGCGTTCCACATTCCGCCTCGCCCGCCGTCCGGTAACGCGATGGTTGTCGCGTTCGCTCTCCCGTAAGCGCAGCAGGACTACATCATGGATAGACGAGAGTTTCTCCACACGAGCGTCATCGCCACACTCGCCACCAAAGTCCTGAGCGGCGGCACGCTGGCTCGCTTGCCCGCCGAAGCTTCAGCGCAGGCGGGCACCCAGACTCCGGCGCAGGCCGGCACGCCGCCCGCGCCGGCTGCGCACCATTTGATCATGGACGCGTACACACGCTGTCTGCATTGGCTCCGCGATCCGGATGAAATCGCGGAGGCCGCGATCGAGATGACGTGTGGCGGCGTTGAACCGACGGTTCAGGCGTACCCCGGTCACATCAATCCGGACAAGGTCGTCCAGGAATTCCCGCCGTTCGTGAAGACGATGCAAAAGCATGGTCTGCGGGTGAAGCAGGTGCGGGGGGGCAACCAGACCGACGTGAGCGCGCCAAACGTTGAGGCGATCATCGGGACGATGGGACAGCTTGGTGTGACCCATTACTGGATGGGCACGGACAACTACGACCTCACCAAGCCGATCGTGCCGCAGCTCGATGCGATCAAGGTGAAGGTCGACCGTTTCGTCAAGTTGAACCAGAAACACGGAACGACGCTGATGTACCACACGCGAGCCGGCGCCAACTCGGTCGGGTCTGTCGTGTGGGATCTCCTCTACGTCATGAAGGACTTCGACCCGAAGTACGTCGGCTTCCATTGGGACACCGGGCACATGGCGCTTCACGGCGGCAACATGTGGGAATTGCTGATGCGGACCGCCGGACCGTACATCGTCGCGATGAGCTGGAAGGATCGCGCCTGGCAGCAGAACCTCGGATTCCTGGGAGAAGGCGGACCCTATCCCGGACCGCAGAACATTGCGGCGCCCGCGGGTGGCGGCGGACGCGGCGGCCGTGGCGGACCGGCCGGAGGACGTGGCGGTGCTGATCCATCTGCAGGTGGAAGAGGGAGAGCGGGCGGCCGCGGTGGTGCGCCTGGCGAAGACGCGGAATTCGGAGCACCGGGAGGTCGTGCAGGACGCGGCGGTGGTCGCGGCGGCGGCAGTCGCGAGTTTCCGCTTCCGTTGGCCGGCAACACGTTCGCGCGAGGTGGAGGATGGAGCTCCCCTCAAGTGCCCATGGGCACAGGCATGGTGGACATCTTCCGCTATGCCGCGGTGTTGCGTGACATCGGGTTCAACGGACCGATGGAACTGGAGGCCGAGTATCCTCTCGGGGGCGCCGAGAACGGCGCCGACAAACTGACGCTTCCGCGCGAGCAGGTGATCGGAAATCTGAAACGCGACGTGCTGACCATTCGCGCGGCGTTCCAGCAGTCAGGTACCGGGCTGACGCTGTAGACGCGATTCCTCTATCGTTCCGGTATCCGCCAGAAGAAGATGCGGCTTGGGCCGACCATGAATGTCTTTTCCGGCGGCCATTCGGGCCCCATGTTGAAGACGTGCGACACGACGCGCGCGCCCGGCTTCAACTCGCGCACCAGTTTCGGTCTCAGACGCTCGTTGATGCTCTGGAGCAGATAGAGGGTCACGACGGTCGCGTCGCTGATGTCGGCGGTGAAGAGATCCTGAGTCGCGAATCGCACGCGGTCGGAGACGCCCGCTGCCGCCGCGCGCTCGGTGGCTCTCTTGACCAATGCCGGATCGATGTCGATGCCGACTCCGCGCGCGCCGTACTTCCTGGCGGCCGCAATGACAATCCGGCCGTCGCCGGATCCCAGGTCGTACACGATGTCGCGTTCCGTGACCGCCGCGGCCTCCAGCATCGCATCGACGACCGCGGGCGGCGTCGGCACATAAATCACGTCGCCCCTCACTGGCGTCGAAGACTGCGCCGCAGCGGGGGGCGTGGCCAGGTGGTGAACGACTACCAGTCCAATTCCTGCGACAATCACGGCCGCAACTGAGGGACGTGTCATTGGTGAATCGAATTCTACCAGCGAGTCTGATATTCGCGGCCTGTGTGTCGATTGCGGGACCGGCCTCCGGCGCGCAGGTCGACGCCGACGTCGAAGATGCGCTCGCCGCCGCTCGCGTCCGCGCCGCAGCCGGCGACGTCGTGGCGCAATTCTCACTCGGCGCGATGCTCTATTACGGCGCCGACGACACGTCTCAGGCGATCGATTGGTGTCGCAGAGCGGCCGCACAGCACTACGCGCCCGCTGAATTCCACATGGGTCAGTTGTACGACTTCGGATTCGGCGTCCGTCAGGACGATGCCGAGGCGCTGACGTGGTACCGGCGAGCGGCCGAGCACGGCAGCGCGGCCGGACAGCGGGCGGTCGGCGACTTCCATCGGAAGGGGCGCCACGTCGCGGCCGACGCTGCCGAGGCGGCGCGCTGGTACCGGCGCGCCGCCGATGGCGATGATCTTCGCGCGCAATACGAGCTCGGGCAGATGTTCTTCACGGGTACCGGCGTGACGCGCGATTACGTCTCCGCATACGTCTGGTTCTCGCTGGCCGCCGGTCAGACGCCGCTCGCCGACAATCGGGATGGACTGCTCGAGTTGCGTAACATTGCCGCCGCCAGGATGACGCCCGAAGACGCCGCCGAGGCGGCGCGCCGCGTCGCCGCGTGGAAGCCACGTGTAACCGTAACGGCACCGTTACGCCGCATACCGCAGGAGGCACGCTCGCGTACACTCGCGGCGGACCGTCCAGCGGTCCGGTGACGTGATGCGAACAATTCGACCGGCGAACGCGCCAGCCCTGCCCTGCCTGCTCCTGGCCCTCGTTCTGTCGCTTGCCCCTCTGGTGGCGCAGAACAACTGGACGACCGTGGGCCAGGATCCCGGCCACACCAAGTACTCGACGCTGGATCAAATCAACGCCGACAACGTCCGCACGCTGCAGCGCGCGTGGACGTTCAACACGGGCGACAAGACCGGTTTCTTCGAGAGCACGCCGCTCGTGATTGCCGGCGTGATGTACCTCTCCGCGCAGAACGGCGTCTTCGCGCTCGATCCGGTGACGGGCGCGCAGCGGTGGAAGTTCGAGATGACGGGCACGACGCGCCGCGGCCTCGCGTATTGGCCCGGCGGCGGAACGACGGCCGGACGGCTGTTCGTCGCCTCGGGCACACGCCTGCTCGCGCTCGACACGAAAACGGGCAAGGTCGCGCTCGACTTCGGCGAGGGCGGCTTCGTCGAGATGGGGGCGGCGATGCAGTCGCCGCCGTCGATCTACAAGGACGTCGTGATCGCCCCGCAGACGCGGCCGGTGATTCGCGCGTGGAACGCGCGGACCGGCGCGCCGATGTGGACGTTCAACCTGATTGCGCAGCCCGGCGACCCGAACCACAAGACGTGGGAAAACGACGCGTGGAAGACGATCGGCGGGACGAACACCTGGGGGTATCTGTCGGCCGACATCGAGCGCGGTATCGTGTACATCCCGGTGTCGATTGCCGGCAGCGATTACGTCGGCGTCGAGCGGCCCGGCGACAATCTCTACGGCACGTCGCTGGTCGCGGTCGACATCGCCACCGGCGAGAAGAAGTGGCATCAGCAGCTGGTGCACCACGACATCTGGGATTTCGATCTCGGCGCCGCGCCGACGCTCTTCGACGCCGTGAAGGACGGCCGCACGATCCCCGCCGTGGCGCAGATCACGAAAATGGGGATGCTGTTCACGTTCAACCGCGTCACCGGCGAGCCGCTCTTCGGGATGGAGGAGCGTCCGGTCCCGCAGAGCACGGTGCCGGGTGAAAGGACGTCGCCGACCCAGCCGTTCCCGCTGAAGCCGCCGCCGCTCGCGCGCGTCTCGATGAAGAAGAGCGAGCTGCCGACGTCGATCTCGCCGGAGCTCACTGCCTACTGCAACGGACTCTGGGACAAGTACAAGCTGCAGGACACCGTGCCGTACACGCCGTGGCGCGTCGATCAGGACATCATCATGTTTCCCGGCGCGATCGGCGGGGGCAACTGGCAGGGGGTCGCGTTCAACAGGAAGCTCGGGCTCCTCATCACGAACGTCATGAACGCCGGCCAGTGGGGCCATCTCGAGGAGGTGAAGCCGGGCGAAGAAAGACGTGGCCGCGGCGCGGGAGGCGATGACAACGCGCCGAGCGCGCGGTCGCCCTTCCGCAAGGTGACGCCGGAAGGCGGCCGCTTCTGGGAGCCCGAACACCGCTATCCGTGCAACGAGCCGCCGTGGGGCGAGCTCATCGCCGTCAGCGCGAACACGGGCGACATCGTGTGGCGCGTGCCGCTCGGCATGTTCGACGAGCTCGAGAAGAAGGGGATCAAGACCGGCACCGCGAGCCTCGGCGGCGGCATCACGACCGCGGGCAACCTCGTCTTCATCGGCGCCACCATCGACGGCTACTTCCGCGCGTTCGACGCACGCAACGGCAAGGAGCTGTGGGCGACCAAGCTCGAGGCGCCCGCTCACTCGGTCCCGTCCACCTACATGGGTGCCGACGGCAAGCAGTACGTCGTCGTCACCGCCGGCGGCGGAGGATTCCTGCGCAGCCCGCTGTCCGACACTGTCGTCGCGTTCCGGCTGCCGTAAAAGGATCGCCATGAAGCTGCGAAGTCTCGCACCGATCGCGCTCGGACTCCTCGTCGTCGCCTTTGACGCAGCAACGCTCGCGCAGCCGCCACAGGGGCGCCCTTCGACAGGCTCAGGGCGGGGCGGTCCACGGCAGCGCGCGCGGAAGGTCGTGCTCGCCTGGGCCGACACGCGCAACGGGATCGCGCAGCACGAATCGGTGTCGCACGCGCTGTCGGTGATCGAGCGCCTGGGATACGAATCCGGCGCGTACGACACCTTCATCCGCACCGATTCGAACATCATCGCGAAGCAGCCGCTCCGGACGACGGGCGAGCCGGCCAGCGGCGGCCCGAGCCTCGCCGTGGCCGACGCAATCTTCTTCCTCGGGCACCGCGACGTACCGCTCGACGACAAGCAGAAGGCCGAGCTGCTCGCGTTCGTGCGCGACGAGGGCAAGGGTTTCGTCGCCGGGCACACGGCGCTGACCGCCTTCGAAGGGTGGCCCGAGTTCGGCGAGCTGATCGGTGGCCGCTACGACGGCCACCCGTGGGGCAGCGCGCCGGGGACGGTGATCAACGAGGCGCCGGACTTTCCGGCGACGCGCCACATTCCGACGACGCTCGCGATCGCCGACGAGTTCTACCAGCCGAAGGAGTTCTCGAGGGAGAAGTCGCGCGTGCTGCTGCGCCTCGACGTCTCGAAGATGCCGCCCAACGACGGCTACCACGGCAAGAACGGCGACATGCCGATCGCGTGGGCGAAGACGTACGGCAAGGGACGCGTCTTCTACGCGTCGTTCGCTCACGACAATGCCACGTGGGACAACCGCGATGTCGCGCAGATGTATTTCGAGGCGCTCAAGTGGGCGCTCGGTCTGACCGACGGCGACGCCACCCCGAAGCCGCTGCCGGCCACGCGGTGAACCGACTCCAAGTGTGGCGCAGGGCTTCTTGGGCGCCGAAGCCTTGGCGAAGGCGGCCAACCCTGCGGAACGCGGCGGTCGTCGCCATCGCGATCGGTGCGCTGTCCATGATCGCGCGCGTCGGCGCGCAGCCTCAGCCGCGCACATTTCCGAAACACGTCCTCGCCTGGGCCGACGTCCGCAACGGCTACCAGCACGATTCCATCACGCACGCGCTGAGCACGATCGAGCGCCTCGGTTGGGAATCCGGGCTGTACGACACGATCATCCGCACCGATTCGCAGCCGATCACGAAACGGGAGATCACGTTCAAGACCGGCACCGGCATCGCGACGGGCGAGCAGTTCCTCGCGCGCAACCTCAATTACTTCGACGCGATCTTCTTCTTCGGCGTCCGCGAAGTCGAACTCACCGCCGATCAGAGAGCCGACTTGCTCTCCTTCGTGCGGGACGATGGCAAGGGCTTCGTGGCGACGCATGCGGGAGCCACGGGGTTTTTTTCCTGGCCTGAGTTCGGCGAGATGCTGGGCGCGCGTTTCGACGAGCATCCGTGGGGCGTCAGCGACGCGACCGTGATCGTGGAAGACCGCGCGTCGCCGATCGTGGCGCACCTGCCGCCGAGCTTCGTCGTCAACGACGAGCACTATCAGCTGAAGGAGTTTTCGCGCGACAGGCTGCACGTGCTCGCGCGGCTGGACGCCACGACGCTCGATTTGAAAGCGCCGCTCGTCCATCGCCGCGACGCCGATTTTCCCGTCGCCTACACGAAGTCGTACGGCACAGGCCGAGTCTTCTACTCGACGCTCGGCCATCCGCGCGAGCTGTGGGACGAGCCGTGGCTGCAGAAGATGTACTTCGAAGCGCTCAAGTGGGCAATGGCGCGCTGAACAGGCCCCGAGTGCTAGAGTGTGACGATCATGGTCGTGAAGGCTTCCCGGCGTCCGGATCCGAAGGCATTACACAAAGAATCCATCCGCCTGCTCGCCCGATTGCAGACACCTGCCAGTCGTAACGCGTTGAAGGCCGCCTTCGATGCGACACCGAAAGAGCTTGGACGGTTCGCAGTAGCCAGTCACCGACGGCTGGCCAGAAACCGTGTTCGTTCTACGTAGCGCTGGAGCTCCCGCGGCGGTTACGCGCCGAATCTGCGCGTAACCACGCTTGCATCGTGAATGGCCGGTCGACGCCAACGTCGGCCGGCTCGGGCAGATACGTCGAAACAACATGGACATTCGTGAATCAGAGGCGGATTGGCGATACGCCACAGTCGGCCGGGTCAAGGGCGACCAGACGGTCTTCGAACGGTTGGCTAAGGACCGCGCCCTTGTATGGCTTACGTCAGTTGTCGACGACGCTAAAGTCGGACAAGTGAGTTTCCGACGCCAAGTCCGTCGGCTTTGGCGTTCAGCATCGCTTTCGATAGCGCGCGAGCGGCTGTTGCCCTTCGCGAGCAAGTGCATTTCAGCGGCCGCCGACGTGAAGCGAGAGCGGTCGAGACCGAAAGCATTCCTGCGTTGTTCGCGTACTTCGAACAGTCTATGGCGGCTGCTGTTTTCTCATATCAGTGTATGGAAGCTTACGCCAACCAATCAATCGCTCGTCGTATCGGAGCCCATGGACGTCTCACGACGGCGTGGAGTGGAGCGTCTTGAACCACACGAACTGGAACGCAATCTCAGCACGGACGAGAAGCTGACTTCAGTCCTACCGAAGGCCATGTCCGTGCCATCTCCCAAGGCAACTAGAGTGTGGGCGCCGTACAGAGACTTGAAAGAAGTGCGTGATTCCACCGTACATCTGAAGTCCGCAGACCATTACGTCCGAGGCAAGGCAGACCGAGAGTCCGTATACTACAGACTGCTGCAACGATCTCCACTAAAGTTCCCGAGGACAGCACTCAAAGTGATCCTGCACTTTTGCGGGGCAACGCCGGAACGCTGGTTGGAACTGGCCGAGGCGCGGTTGAAGACGCTGACGCGAGAATAATGCACCGTTTACCAATGGGGCGTGACATGAACTCTTCGCTGTCGCGGATCAGGTCGACTCTTGCGTTGCTGCTAGGACTCGCCGGCCTCTTCACACCAGGGCTCGCGGCGCAGGAGCATGCACCTCTGCCGGAGAGCCTGACCACGGCACGAACGATCCACTTGATCAACGATAGCGGCGATCTGAAGGCGTACGACGTATTCTTCAAAGAGCTGTCAAAGTGGGGGAGGTTTGGAGTGGTCCAGTCTCGGGAAGCCGCCGATCTTGTGGCTGTTCTCACATCGAGCGCGACATATTCCCTGACGATCGGAACTGCAACGGCGGCGACTACTGCCGGGGTCACAACATCCCGGCAGCGCGATTTCCGTGCCCAGCACATTTCTACATCTCAAGATCTTCGAGGCAAGGACAGCAGAGCCGGTATGGTCGGATTCAACCGAGAAGTGGATCGCCAGCGGCCATGCCCCGTCAAAGCTTGTCGAGAACCTGAGGAAGCGCGTTCCCAAGGCCAAGTGAGGTCATTTGGGCATGTCTCTGAGCGGCTGCTGGTGAGCGCTGGACGTTCGACATCGCTAGTCGCAACACGTTCGCCTGTCACTACACTTCCTCGTGCTGCTGCCGAATGCTGATGACGCCGTGATCGAGCCGGAGAAGCTCCGCGACTATCTGCTTTCGACCGAACATCCACACGGGCGTTTCAAGGCGCGTTTCTTCGCGGCTCTCGGGTTTCGCGGCGACCGATGGGAGGAACTGGAGTCCGCCCTTCGGATTCAACATCTGACGCAGGAAGCCGTGCATGTCGCGACGGCGACCGACGGGATGAAGTTCAAGATTCGCGCTATGCTGGTCGGGCCGGATGGTGAATCCGCCGTCGTCGTGAGTATCTGGTTCGTTCGGCCGGGCGAGTCCGTACCGCGATTCGTCACGGCGTATCCAGGAGATCGTCAATGACGCTGCGCAATCTCGATGTGGTGGTGTTGACTGAAGACCTACCGTTGCAGGGGCTGAAGCAAGGCGACTTGGGAACGGTCGTCGAGATCTACGCAGCTGATGCGGTGGAAGTCGAGTTCGTGACGGCCTCTGGTCGGACGCAAGCGCTTGTAACTCTGCCACCATCAGCCGTACGCCCCGTCGGCGACAACGACTTGATTGCTGTGCGGCCGGTCACGAGCCGCGATGTCTAACGGCGATAGATCGAAGTCTGAAGTCTGAAGTCCGTTCAGCGCTGCGTCGACTTCGAGGGCCGCTCGTCGATCTTCTTCTTCTGGACGTGCCACGTCGCATCCTTGCACAGCGTGCAGCTTGCGCCCTTGAACATCGCGGCCGCCTTCTGATCGTTCCTCGTCGTCCACTCCAGCCAGCTGCGGGCGATCATGCCGTTCTCGCCGGCGTTCTTCGCACCGAACGTGCCGATGTGCTGCAGCTCGTCCTGCCACCCGTAGAAGACCGGCGTGTGATTGAGCGCCTCGAAGGTCGACTTGCCGCTGCCGTACGCGATGTCGTGCTTCTCGTCGCCGGTGACGATGAGGACCGGTCCCTTGATCTTCAGGAGCGAGGACGGATCGTTGCCGCGGGCGCCGGCAAGGCCGGCGCCGCTGTACCAGATGCCCAGACCTTTGACGCGCGCATCCTCCGACGCCAGCTGCACCGCGAGCCCGCCGCCGCACGAGTGGCCCATCGGCACGATCCAGTTGAGATCGAGCTTGTTGTAGAAGCGGCTCGTTTGATCGCCGTTCTGTTTGACGGCCCAGTCGATCGCTTCCTTCAGCAGCGGCACGGTCACGCGCTGCTGCGGCGCACCGGCGGCGTTGGCGGCGTTCGCCTGCGGTGGACGCGCGTCGGCGGCGCCCTGGCCGCGCCCCGCCGGGTTCGATTGCGGACCCACTTCGTTTTCGACCGGGCCCATCGGCCCGCCAGAGACGACGAGATAGCCGTACGACGCGATGTCGGTGAGCAGTTGGCGATACCGGTTGCCGACATACAGACACGAGCCGTTGGCCCAGATGACGACCGGCATCTTCTTCGCGCCGAGCGGCGCGAGATCCGCGGGATAGTAGGCCACGTGCGCCGAGAGACCCGGTTCGGTCGCCATGACGGCCTTGTACGGCCCGCTGCCGAGCGGCACGTCGGGCCTGTAGTACGGCTGCACGCCGAAGGGCAGCGGCAGGCCGCGGCTGTCCATCTGCGGCGTTGGCGTCGGCTTCTGGGCGCTGATCCCCGCGCCGCCCGCGGCCGCCGCCGTCACCATCAACGCGACCATCATCGTCGAGCGCATCGGTTCCTCCACAGTCGCTGCGTGGCCCGGCTAAAGCCGGGCCTACTTTGGCAGCGCAAACGCGATGAACGAATCTCCGGTCGGTCCCTGCAGGAAGCCGCCGCCGCCTGCGGGGAGCACGATGTACTGACGCCCGTCGGCACCGATGTATGTCGACGGCACGGAATGGGCCGGTGCGTCGACGTTGGCTTCCCACAGCAGCTTCCCGCTTTTCGAGTCGAACGCGCGGAACTTGCCGTCCACCGTCGCGCCAATGAACACCAATCCGCCGGCTGTCGCGATCGCGCCGCCCATGTTCGGCGTGCCGGCGCCCTTCACGCCCTTCGCTTCGAGATTGGGAAAGCTGCCGAGCGGGACCTTCCACGCCACCTCGCCGGTCGCCGCGTTGACCGCATACAGCTCGCCCCACGGCGGGTTCTGGCATGGCCACGTCGTTTCGGGGTTCCAGAATCGAAACCGCGCCGGGTTCCCTGTGCCGAACGGCGTCGTCTTCGTGTAGCCGCCGCCCACACCACCGCCGGCGCCGCTGTCGTCGCCCGCCTGCGCAGCCCTGCCGCCTCCCACCTGCGCAGCCCTTCCACTTCCGGCTGCTCCGGCGGGGGAGCCGCCTTCATCACCGCGCCCGCCGCCCTGCCCTGAGCGACCCTGTGCCTCCGCAGAGCGAGTCGAAGGGCCGCGGCCTCCTCGGTCAGAACCGCCAGTCGATTTTTCGAGATAGCCCCACTGGCCTGTGTTCATGACGTTCGCGAACACGTAGCCGAGTCTTGGATCGATGGCGACGCCGCCCCAGTTCCCGCCGCCGACGGCGCCCGGAAAAATCACGGCAGTGCGTCCGCTCTCCTTCAGCGTCCACGGCGTGAACGGGCCGTCGTTGAACGCGTTGTTCTTCTCCCACAGATCCCTGCAAAAAGCCGCGTGCTCCGGCGTCAGGCTGTAGAGATCGTTTTTCGTGACGCTGTTGCGCGCAAGCTGCAGCGACTTGACGGTGAACGGCTGCGTCGGCGACGTCCTTTCGCCGGGAACGGTGCTCTGGGGCACCCGGCGCTCCTCGATCGGGAAGATCGGGTCACCGGTGAACCGGTCGTAGATGTAGAGCATCCCGGTTTTCGAGTACTGGACGATCGCGGGAATGCGGCGGCTACCGCGAACGATGTCGATCAGCGTCGGCTGCGAGGGGAGGTCGTAATCCCAGATGTCGTGATGAACAGTCTGCTGGTACCAGCGCAGCGTTCCCGTGTTCGCGTCGATCGCGACGACACAGTCGGCGTACAGATTGCCGCCGGGGCGCTCCGGACCCGCGTAATCAAAGCCCGCCTGAGAGACCGGCGCGAAGACAAGTCCGTTGGCGACATCGACCGAGAGAAACGCCCAGACGTTCGTTCCGCCAGGCCGCTTCCACGCGTCGTTTTCCCATGTGTCGTGCCCAGGCTCGCCCGGCTGCGCCACCAGGTTGAACGTCCAGACGAGCGCCCCGGTTCGCGCGTCCCAGGCCCGCACCGTCGGCTGTCCGCCGCCGGTGAGCACCAGGTTCTTATAGATGGCCGGCGGCGAACCCCAGCTCGTCGCCATTTCCACGGCGCCGGCTTCGCCGAACGTGTCGATCGGCGTCCCCAGCTTGACATCGAGCGCCAACAGCTTCGTGCCAACCGTCGCGAAGATGCGCGGCCCGATCTGGCCGTCACCGGGCCAGTAGGACACACCGCGCCGCGCGGGCCCGCGCGCCGCGTGCTTCCACAGCTGCCTGCCCGTGTGACCTTCAATCGCCCAGATGCCGCTCGTCGACGTGAAGTAGACGATGTTGTCGATGACGAGCGGCGCACTGGAGAAGAAACCGCCCGTGTCGCCCGTGTGAATCGTCCAGGCGCGTGCCAGTCTGCCGACGTTGGTTGTGTTGATCTGATCGAGCGTCGAAAACTTGCTGCCGCCCGGGTCCTGACCGTAGCTGACCCAGTCGCGCTGTGCTCGCGCCGCCGACGAGCAGAGCACGAGTGCGACGGCGAGTGCTTCTCTGTAGTGGCGCAGCCCTTTAGGGCTGCGGTTTCGCAGGGCTAGCCGCCTTCGCCAAGGCTTCGGCGCCCAAGAAGCCCTACGCCACACCAGGATCGGCCGCGCTATCGTTTGACGGTTCTGCCCCATAGGTCGAACGAGCTGACGCGCGAAGTTGCGGGAATCCAGCCGCCGGCCATCAGATCGCTGAAGCCGACTTCGTCCACTTGCGTGAGATCGACGACCGCTTTCGTGGTCGCGACGATCGGGACCCGCTTCGGATCGGGCGACCGCCGATTCGACGCATTGGTCGGCGTATCCGTCATCAACAGGTTGCGCCAGTGCAGATCACTCAGCACATAGTCGGTCTCGATCCAGACGCTTGATTCGCCGCTCCCCTCTTCGCTGACGAAGTATTTGCCGTCCGCGGTCTTGATCACGACATGGAGGAAGCGGTATCCCGTATTCTGTGTCTTCAGTCGAATCTTCCCCGTCCGCGACAAATCCCAGAGCCAGCGCTTATCGCTCACGGTGATGGCCCAGTTGGTCGTCGTCTCGCCTGTGTACGTGTAGTCGTCGGCCGGATGCATGGCCTTTCTGATCTGCTCTGGATTGCCGTAGATGTGCAGCGTGAGATGCTGATTGCCCAGATTCTCCTGCACCATGGGTTGCGTGAGCGGCGCTCGGGTCCAGGCCTCGTGAAACAGCAGCGTGGCGGGTTCGGCATTGAGCAGGCTGCCGCGCCCGCGCTGGCCGGCAGGGTTTTGAGCCCGCGCTCCACCAGCCAGCGCGATAACAGCCAGCAGCGTCACGACGAAGCGGTGTCCCACCTGCACGTCACATCTCCGCAGTTAGAACGACACGCGAATCTGAAGCTGCATCGTCCGCGGATCCTGGTAGCTGGTGGCCACACCGAAACCGGCGCCGCGGGGCCGCGACCGCGCATCGACGACGTTCCCGCTCGCGTCAAACGGCAGGTTCTGGATCGCCGTCGGCGCCGCGGGACTCGGCAGCTGCATCGTGGTGTTGCGCCCGGTGATCGCGCCCTGATTGAAGGCGTTGAAGATGTCCGCCCGGAGCTGCACGCTGCTGCCGCCTTTGCCCAGGCGGATGGTCCGCGCGATCGCGAGATCCAATTGGCTGATCAAGCAACCCTTCAGATAGCCATTGCCCGATTCAAGGCCGTCGCTGCCGGGCAGCGGCCCTGCGAACGCCGACGCGGTGAATTGGCGAAGCGGGTCCGAGCTGCACCCGCCACCCGGGTCGCCGAGGACGCGAACGCGAGCGGCATAATCGGGCGACCCTGTCAGGTTTACGGGGGCGCCGTTGCTCGTGTAGGTCTGCGTCACGCTGTACGCGGTAGGCGTCGCACCGGACCAGATGCCTGCAACACTCCAATCGTTGATCACCGACGCCAGAGCCTGCTTCGCGCCTGCGCTGCCGCTCATGAATCGCGGGAACTGCCAGATGAAATTGGCTCGCATGATATGCGCCTGCGGATTGTTATTGCCCAACAGCTCGTCGGCCAGGGCCTGGTCGTCCCTCACGCGGAATGTGCCGTCGGCATTGTGCTGCAGACGCAACGGGGCATCCTGACGATCGGACAGACCGATCGTATCGGCGAAGCCGAACGCGAGACCCTTCGACAACCTCCGATTCAAGGACACCTGCACTGAATGGTACGTCCTCGAGAGGCGCGCCTGCTGCTGCGTAATCGTTCCGAAGCCTCGAAATGCACGCGCCAGATCGGGGTTCAACGCAGCCGTGGATGCGGCACCCGGTGTCGTGCTGGTTTGCGTGGGATCCTGGTTCTGTGGCAGGAACGCCGCGCCGATATCGATCGCGTTGATGTTCGTCGCCGTCGGGAATCCGTAGCTGTGCTGGCCGGTGTACGCGACGTCGAGTGCCGCGCTGAATGGCAGCGTCATCTGCACGCCGGTATTCCATTGGGTCGACGTCGGGAGCGGCTCGTCGTACTGCCACACCGTCAGCGCCGGCGGCGCCTCGGTGGTCAGGCCGGCGCTGCTCAAGTCCTGCAGTTGGCCGTACCGCACGGTGACGTTCCGCGAGAACGGAGGATTGTTGACCGTGTTGTATACGTTCTGTGCCTGCGGCCGATCGAAGAACAAGCCGACGCTGCCGCGCACGACGAATGTCTGGTTTCCGCGAGCATCCCACGCCGCGCCGACTCGTGGCGCGGCTTTGAGTGCGGGATACTTGTAGTTGGTCTCGACGATACCTTTGCCGTCGGCAAACACGCCGTTTGTCGAGTTCCCCGTGGTCGGCACCAGCGTCCCGATCGCGACGGCGGACACAGGGCCGAGGAACTGTCCCGTGAGGGGATTCATCGCCTGACGGTTGGTGCCGGTACAGGGGTAGACGCCGTTGGCGCAACCGGCGACATACAGCACCGGCGCCGACGATGCCTTCCATTCTTCGGGCAGGAAGTTCGAGCTCTGGAGGTAGCCGTCATATTGCGGCACCTGATGAACGAGCCGCACGCCGTAGTCCAGCGTCAAATTTGCGTGAATCTTCCAATTGTCCTGTACGAACGCTTCCTGATTGACGGCCGTGTAGGCGCCTTCACCCCAACGCGAGAGCTGCGAGTACTGGCTGAAAATACCCAGCGCCGCGTTGGCGAATCCGAAGCCGCTGTCGAGTGGATTGTTCGTGTCGTTTTGAAAGTTGATCGAACCGAGGAACGTGCCCTGGCCGCGCCGCTGATAGCTCTTGAAGTGATAGTAGCCGGTCTTGAGCGTGTGCGCGCCCTGGACTTTCGTGAGGCTCATGTTGGCCGTCCACACCTTTGTGTCCAGGATGAAGTTATTGAACGGGTTCTGATTGTTCGGCGGTGCGTTCGCGATGCGCGAGCCCCATGTAAAGGAAGGCGCCGCGACGACACGCGTGCCGTCCCAGATCGGCAGGTTGTTCCGGGCGATGACCTCGTACGAAAACGTGTTGGGATCGAGACGCGTCGCATCCGGGAACAGGTATGGAATGCTGCCGAAGCCGGCCGTGATCCGATTCGCGGCCGGATTGACAGGCAGCCCGCTTCGGCAGAAGTTCGGCGACCCGCCCGTCACCGAGCAACCCTCCTGATGGTGATAATTCGATCCCCACGAGCCCTCCACGAACGTCGTCGAATTGACCGTCCAGTTCACCGTCCCGGCGGGCACGAAAATCCCGTAATCGTCCTCCTTGGTATCGTTGAATCCAGGAATGATGCCCGGCACGACGTCGTTCGGCTGCTGATACTCCAGGTACTTGAAGCTGCCGCGCAGGTTGGGGAACGGCTGATAATCGAAGCGGATGATCGGTTGATAGCCAAGCAGGTGAATCGACGGGTCGGTCACTTCGTAGTTGTACGCCTGGCCCGCGGGAACGTTCGCGATGTTCGGCTGTGGCCACCAGTTGAGAATGTTCAAGCCGGGCTGATAGAGACGCGCCTTTGGGATTCGACCCAGCACGCCGCCATCGGCGAAACATCCCGCCTGCGTCGTTGCGTTGCACGCGCCGGGCAACAACGGATCCTTGATGTACGGAAACGGATTGCCGAGGTTATCGGTCGACTGCGAGAAATCACCCTGACGCTCGAGCGCGGTCGGCATGCGATAGCGCGTCACCGTGTTGCCAAAATTGCGGGGATTGAATTCCTGATTGAAGTAAAAGAACAGCTTGTTGTTGTGTCCCGCTTTGCCCACAGGGCCGCCGATGGAAAATCCCCAATCGCGTTCGTCCTGGAACGGCTTCGGATCGCCGTTGACGATGTTCGACTGACTATTGGCGTTCCAACGCGACTTGCGCTCCACGTCGTACAAGGACCCGTGAAAGGTGTTCGTGCCGCTCTTCGTGACGGCGTTGATCTGCAGGCCACTCGACCGGCCGTACTCCGCCTGGTAACCCGACGTGACGACTTTGACCTCGGCGATGGCCTCGACGCTGACGCGCGAAGCCGGCCGGTTCACACCAGGGTCCATCGCTGTTGCACCGTCGAGCATGAAATTGCCGTCGCCGCCGCCGCCGAGTCGCGTCGCCGGCGTCAGGCTGCCGGGTTGGCTGTTGACACCAGGCGCCAACGCGAGGAGCGCGTCATAGCTGCGATTGGCAAGCGGCAAGTTGGCGACGGCTTCGGTGGTCACCGAAAACGACCGCTCGCCGCTCGCCGCCTGGACAAGTGGCGACATGCCGATCACCGTCACGGCTTCGCTCGTTCCGCCGACTTCGACGACCAGGGCGCCGAGGGCGACGCGTGATCCAGGACTGACGGCAACCCCCGAACGCTTCAGCGTTCTGAACGAGGGCATTTCGACCTGAACGGTGTATGTGTCGGCCGTCACGTTTGGAAGGACGAAGTCGCCAGTTGCATTCGTAACGACCGGAGTGGACTGCGTTCCCCGCGCTTCGCTGATCAGCGTCACGGTCGCGCCGGGCACGACGAGACCCTGCGAATCTTTCACAGTCCCGGAGACGGTGCCGGTCACGCCCTGCGCGGAAGCCCGCGTCGTGATCATCAACATCAGGCATGCGGTTGCTGCCTGTACGAGCGTCTGCTTCAACGCCCACCGGTACGACGACATATCGTTGCTCCCTCCCGCAACTGGTCCCGTGCGGTCCAAGCCTGAGACGGGTGATAATGCGGTCGCACCGTACCACGGCTTTTCCGCTTGATATGCGGTGTTACCGTGCGTTTACCGTTAAATTGCGCGTCGCTACGGGATGCCGCGGGATTGGAGACGCGCGACATTCTCTCGTGCGGATGCGTGCGACGGGTCTATCGCCAGTGCGCGCCGAAGATGGAGCAGCGCCTCGTCCAAGCGGCCGGCTTGCGCCAATGCGCCACCAAGATCGCTTTCGGCGCCAGCCGAGTCGGGCGCGAGTTCCACAGCACGCTCGAGATGACTGATGGCATCGCCCAGCCGGTTGCGCCCGAACAGCAGCATGCCGAGGCTCTGGTGTGCCTCAGCCAGACTCGGGTTCAAGCTGATAGCGCGCTCGAACTCCGCTGCCCCCTCATCGACACGGCCGTTGTCCACCAACACTTTGCCAAGATTGAAATGCAAGTGCTCGTCGCGCGGTGCGAGCGCCGAGGCGCGCCGAAAGTGCAGCAGCGCCTCGTCCGGGCGGCCCAGCGCGAGGAGTGCGCCGCCGAGATAGTTGTGAGCGTTCGCCGATCGAGGATCGAGCTGGATGGCCGCTTCGAGATGCCCGGTCGCGTCGGCGTACCGCCCGACGCGAACATAGCTCGTGCCCAGCGCCGTCTGATGCTCGGCGTTGCCGGGAGCGTTCCGCACGCGCATCTCCGCTCCAGCGATGTCGGCGCGGGCTTCGCGATCGGCAAAACTCCTGATCAGAAGCAGCTCGTCGTCGTGTGAACGCGGCAGCACCTGCATCCCCAGCGTCCCCATCTCATCACTCGACTGGGGTCCCCACATCACACGCCTCGGAGGACGGTTCGGGTTGTTCCTGTTGGCCTCCGAATTGTCGTACGTGTAGTTCATGGTGACAGTCGTCCCTCGCGGGAGCGTGATCGGGCTGGCGTACCGATAGTCCTGCTGCCAGTGGAAGCTCCATTTCCTGATGTGCAGAAGGGATGTCGTCGTGCCGTTCGGCAGGACCGCTCGCACACGAATCTCCTTTCCAAGGTAGTGGGCGTGCGGGTAGACGCTGAGCAGATCGACGTCCACGGGAAGCTGAAACGCCTCTTCAATCGCGTAGTTCGGATTGTTCGCGGGAATGTCGATCGTCTTCGAGCTCATGATCAACATCACCGGTGTCCGGGTTGGCGGCGATTTGGTCAGGAACAGTCCGATCGTCGGCCGCACGTCGAGGACCGCCGCACCCGGCAACAGATGAAGTTCGACGATCAGGTCGCTGCCCTGTTGGAGCGTCCATGGCATCCCCTCCGGCGCCACGATGGGCCCGCGTCCAGGGGCCCAGCCAATGAACTGTCCCTGTGGGTCCTGGACTTCATCGGCCTGCATGCCGTCAAACCCGGGCTGCCCATCTGCGCCGTCGCGTACACGCGACATGCGCGTGCGATCGATCCTGACAACGGCGTGGTGGACGGCGGCCGATCCGGGACGGAATTCAACCGCTCGCACGAAGACGGACGAAGCAAGCCGCAGCGGCAGGACGACATTCCGGTACGTGTCACGCGCGCCAGGCCGCAGGATGTACGGCTTCGGCAGCGTCGCAACCAGATCGGGCGGGCCGAGCTCCCAGCCGTCCGCCCAGGCAGGCTGTGGTGGAAGGTCTTCGGGGCGGCCTTGGATCGCGCCGGTCTGTACCCAGCGCTGAATGGTGCCGATCTGATCGGCGGTCAGGACGCGCTCGCCCACGAAGGCCGGCGCGCCTGGATCGGGCAGCCAGGGCGGCATCTCCCGAGCCTTCGTGACCCTCGCGATGACCGCCGCTCGCGGCCTGGCATCGGCGTACTGGAGCAGCGGGAAGGGCGCCGATTGACCCGGCCGATGACACGGCGCACAGCGCGCAAACAGGATCGGGGCGATGTCCTTGTTGAATGTCGGCGTGGTTGCAGGCTCGGCCGGCGCTGCTCCTGGAGAATTGGAGGGGCGGTCGCACCCGACCAGCGCGACCAACCCGAGCAAGGCCGCCGCCAGTCTCACGCACCCGGCCGCGCGATCACGATGCATTCTTCAGAATAGCCTTCGACCAGCCACGGTGGTGACGTCTCTGCACGGTAGTGTCGCGATTGGAGACGGACAATCCTTTTACGGTGCGGTTACGGTTACAGACGGCCGATCACGGCGGGAACGCGTAATAATCCACCCTTCCGTATGGAGCGGTGCACATGCCTGTCGCAGTGAACGAGCCGCGGACGATTACGCCGGAGGAACAGGCGACGGCCCAAACGCTGCTGGCACGCGCGCGCGCGGCCATGCGCGCGGTCGATGGATACGATCAGGCGGCGGTTGATCGCCTGTGTCGCGCGGTGGCCTGGGCCGGAGGCAACGAGCAGACGGCGACCCGCCTCGCGCAGATGAGCGTCGAGGAGTCGGGGCTCGGAAGCCCGGAGCCGAGACGTCGCGCCAAGGTACTCGGCGTGTTGCGCGACGCGCTCCGTCAAAAGAGCATCGGGATTATCGAGGAACAGCCGGACAAAGGAATCGTGAAGTACGCGAAGGCGGCCGGAGTCATCGCGTCGCTGATTCCAGTCACCAGCCCCTACGTCACACCGATCAGCATCGCCATTTACGCGATCAAGTGTCGAGATGCGGTGGTGTTCTCACCCCATCCCGGTAGCCGGAAGACGACGAACGAAACGGTCCGGTTGATGCGCGAGGCCTTGTCCAAGGCAGGCGCCCCTGACGATCTCCTCCAATGCGTTGAGCGGCCCAGCATTCCCCTCGCGAAGGAGCTGATGGCCATCTGCGATCTGACGATCGCCACTGGCGGTCCGGCGATGGTCAAGGCTGCCTACAGTTCGGGCAAACCGGCGTACGGTGTCGGGCCTGGCAACGCGACGATGGTCATCGACGAGACCGCCGACGTCGTGGAGGCGGCGCGCAATACGCGCTTGAGCAAGACGAACGATCACGGATCGGGCTGCTCCGCCGAGGGCAACCTCCTGGTCGACGCATCGATCTACGAGGCGCTGCTGAAACAGCTGCAGATCGAAGGCGGATATCTCGTCAGCGCCCATGAAAAACAACTCCTCCAGCATGCGTACTGGGATGCGCAGGGTCACCGGACTCCAGACACCATCGCGCGAGCGGCATCGACAGTGGCCGCTCGTGCTGGATTCACGATTCCTCCGGACAGGACATTCCTGCTCGTTGAGGAGCAGCACATCGGACGGCAGCATCTCTTCTCGACTGAAAAGCTGGGAACCGTCCTGGCCGTGTTCAAGTACCGGGGCTTCGGCGAAGCGCTCGATATGGTCCGTCAGATCTTCGAGACCGCCGGCAAAGGCCACTCGTGCGGCATCTACTCCTTCGACGACAACCATATCGACCGCCTCGCGCGCGTCGCGCCGGTGAGCCGCATCATGGTGCGGCAGGTGCAGTCGAGCTCGAATGCGGGTACGTTCACGAACGGCATGCCGATGACGTCGAGCATGGGGTGCGGCGTCTGGGGCGGCAACATCACGAATGACAACATCTCGTTGAAGCACTATATGAACGTCACGTGGGTCAGCCGTCCGATTCCGGAGGATCGGCCATCGGAGCCGGAGCTGTTCGGCGAGTTCTACGGTAGCGAAGTCTTCTAACCTTCAGCGCTGAGAGCCTCTATGAGCACAGTCGTGCCGAATGTGATCGCGATCGACGCCAAGACCGACACGCGGATCGCCTCGTATCTGCTCGCTGACTATTTGGAGCGCATCGGCGTCGATGTGATTTTCGGCCTCTGCGGGCACACGGTGATCGCGTTTCTCGATGCGCTCGGCCACAGCCGCATCCGCTTCGTCTCGACGCGTCACGAGCAGGTGGCCGCCCATGCTGCTGACGGCTATGCGCGAGCGTCGGGCAAGCCCGGCGTGGTGCTGACCCATCTCGGCCCTGGCCTCACGAATGCGTGCACGGGCGTGGCAAACGCCGCGCTCGACTCGGTGCCGATGGTCGTCATCGCCGGCGACGTGCCCTCGCACTACTACGGGCGCCACCCGCATCAGGAAGTGAACCTCCATCAGGACGCCGATCAGTTTCAGATTTACCGGCCGTTCTGCAAGCGCGTCTACCGCGTCGATCGGCCGCAGGATCTCCCGCGAACGATCGAGCGCGCGTTCCATCTCTCGCAGGCCGGGCGCCCAGGCCCGATCCTGGTCGATGTGCCGATGGACATCTTCTCGGCGGATTTGCCCGTCGACGCCTTCCACCAGGTGCCGGCGCCGTTGGCGCGTCCGACCCTCGACGCCGATACGACGGCGCGAATCGTGGACGCCCTCGCCTCGGCCGAGCGTCCCGTGCTGTACGCCGGCGGCGGGGTGCTATCGGCGCGGGCGACGGCGGAACTGCAGGCGCTTGCGGAAGCCCTGGAAGTTCCCGTCGCACACACACTGATGGGCAAAGGCTGTCTACGCGAGGATCATCCTCTCCTCCTTGGCCAGACCGGCTTCTGGGGCATGCCGATCTCGAACGACAAATGCCGAACCGCCGATCTGATCGTGGCCGTCGGCACGCGCCTCGCCGAGGCGAACTCGAGCTCCTGGGATCCGCGGTACACCTTTTCGATTCCGCCGACCCGGCTGGTTCACATCGACGCCGACGAAGCGGAGATCGGGCGAAACTATCCGACCGAGCTCGGCGTCGTGGCCGACGCGAAGCTGGCCCTGGCCGCGCTCGCCGCGGCGGCCCGGGGCCGCATGCATCGCGATCGCGGGCGCCTGCGCGACGAGATCGCCCGGGGACGCAAGGCGTTCGCGGACAACTGGGATCACCAGTGGAGCTCGAACCAATTCCCCATGCGGCCGGAGCGGATTCTTGCGGAGCTGCGACACGCCGTTCCCGAAGACGGCTTCATCGTGACCGACGTCGGGTGGAACAAGAACGGGGTTGCGCAGCAGTTTCCGATTACCGTCCCAGGGACGTTCGTGACGCCAAGCGGACTCGCAACCATGGGCTTCGGACCGTCGGCGGTGCTGGGCGTCAAGGTGGCGCATCCCGATCGCGCCGCCGTGGCGCTCATCGGAGACGGCGGCTTCAGTACGAACCCCTCAGTCATCGCGACAGCCATGGAGGCCGATTTGCCCGTCGTCTGGCTCGTGATGGACAACGCCGGCTTCGGGACGATCGCGGGCCTCGAGTCGATGCACTACGGTTGGAGCTTCGGCTGCATGTTCGAGCGATGCGGCAAGCCGTACCGGGTGGACTACGCCGCCATGGCGCGCGCCTGCGGCGCCAATGGCATCATGATCGAATCAGCCGACCAGCTCGGGCCCGCGCTGCGCGAGGCACTGACGTCGAGGTTACCCACGGTCATTCAGGCGCCGATGGAAAACGCGCCGACGCCAACGCCCGGACACTGGAACATCAACGACATCTATCGCAAGGGTGAGTAGTACACTGTCGGGGCCGTCCGCGCGGCCGACGCACGTGCGCTGGGTGCCCATCCTCGCGCTCGTCGCGGTCGGGACGATGATCAACTACCTCGATCGCACGGTGCTGGGCATCGCGGCGCCATTCGTCAGCAAAGATCTGGAACTGACGGCCACGCAGATGGGGCTCGTGTTCTCGGCATTCTCCTGGAGCTACGCACTGCTCCAAATCCCGGGCGGCATCTTTCTCGATCGATTCGGGACCCGTGTCACGTACTGCGTCGCCGTGGTGTTCTGGTCGCTCTTCACAGCGCTCATGGCCGCCGTGCGCTCGCTGACCGGGCTGATCGTGACCCGCATCGGCGTAGGCGTCTTCGAAGCACCCTGTTTTCCGGCGAACAGCCGGATCCTCGCGACGTGGTTTCCGCAGCACGAGCGCGCACGCGCCAACGGCATCTACTCGTTCGGCCAGTACGTGGGGCTGGGGTTTCTGAGCGTGCCGCTGTTCTGGATCACGCAGCGCTTCGGCTGGCGGGTGCTGTTCGTGGGCGTGGGCGCCTTCGGCGTCCTCTTCGGACTCGCATGGTGGAGCTGGTACCACAATCCCGGCGAGAGCACATCTGCGAATCGAGGCGAACTCGACCTGATCGAGTCTGGAGGCGGCGGCGAGTATCAGGGCGAACCGATCAGGTTCAAGGGGAGCCACATCCTCGCGCTCCTGCAGCAACGGCAGATCCTGGGCGCCTCGATTGGGCAGTTCGGCGGCAACTCAACCCAGGTGTTTTTCGTGACCTGGTTTCCGACCTACCTCGTGACGGCGCGCGGCATGACGTTCATCCAGGCCGGACTCATGACGTCGCTGCCCTATATCGGCGCATCGATCGGTGTCCTCGTCGGCGGGCTGATTTCAGACACGATTCTCAAACGAACCGGGTCGCCGAACCTCGCACGGAAGCTGCCCATCGTGGGCGGGATGCTGCTGGCCTCTACGATCGTCGGCGCGAACTACGTTCCGGCCGGCAGCAATGCCGCCGTGATCGTGATCATGTCGACGGCCTTTTTCGGACAGGGTATGACCAACCTGGGGTGGACGGTCATTTCCGATGTCGCGCCGAAAAAACTCATCGGACTCACCAGCGGGATCTTCAATTTCAGCGCGAATCTCGCCGGTATCGTGACGCCGCTCGTGATCGGCATCACGCTCCAGCTGACCGGATCATTTGTCGGGCCGCTCGTCTATATCGCGGTGGTCGCCCTGATTGGCGCGTTCTCCTACAGCGTGATTCTTGGCGATATTCACCGGCTGGATCTGGAGACCGGGTAGTGCCCGCCAAACATCGGTCACGGCACACCGGGGGCGCTAAGATAGCGCTGATGCCCGGCGGGCCGGCGGCTGCAACCCACGTCCCCACAGACCAGGACAAGACTGTACGTGAACAGCTCGATCGAATTCTCGGCAGCTCCACGTTCCAGCAGGGCGACCGGCTGAAGCGGTTTCTGCGGTTCATCGTCCTTGAAGCGATCGCCGGACGCCGAAACGAGCTGAAGGAGTATGTCGTAGGGGTTCAGGTGTTCGACAAGGAGGACGCATTCGATCCGCGAACGGACCCCATCGTACGCGTTCAAGCCAGACGCCTGCGCTCGAAACTGGTCCGCTACTACCGTGAAGAGGGACCGACCGACGAGTTGATCATCGACCTGCCGAAAGGCGGTTACGCGCCGCTGTTCAAACGGCGCGAGACGCCGGTGCTCGTCAAACGGCCGATCACATCGGCATTCCTGAACCGCAACGCCGTGACCGTGCAGCCGTTCGCCGATCACAGCGCCGACCACTCGCTCGATTACTTCTGCCGCGGCATACGCGAGGAAATCGTCCATCGCCTCGCGCGATTTCCGGCGCTTCGCATTCTGGCCGGCGACGCCATCGGCGGGCCGAACGGAGACCCGAGCCATGGAGCCGACAAGGCCGATGCCGCGATGACGATCTGCGGCGGCGTGCGCAGCGATGGCGAGCGGCTGCGCATCACCGCGCAGCTCGTCGACGGGGCGAGCGGATGTTACATGTGGTCGGAGTCAGTGGACTGCTTGATCGGGGACGCGTTTGTCGCTCACGAGCGGATCGCCTCGGCGATCGTCAGCAAGCTCGAGCACCAACTCGGCGATCCCCAGGGCGCCCCAGGCGCACGGCGGCGCCCCTCAGAGAATCTGGCCGCTCACAACCTCTATCTTCAGGGGAGGTATCACCTCAATCAACGCACGGAAGAAGGCTTGCGTAAGGCGCTCGAGTTCTTCCAGAAGGCGCTGGTCGAGGACGCCCAGTACTCACTCGCCCACTCGGGGATGTCGGACGCGTACGGCCTGCTGGCGCACTACGGAGTACTGGGACCGGCTGAAGCCTGGACAAAAGCCGCGTCGAGCGCCGCGTCCGCGGTGATGCTCGATGCAGATTCCGCCGAAGGGCACACGTCGTTCGCGCACGTCAAATCCACGCAGGATTGGGACTGGAAGGGCTCGGAGCACGAATTCCAGCTCGCCATTCGCCTGAATCCGCGGTATGCGACAGCGCATCATTGGTACGCGATGTCATGCCTCGCGCCACTCGGACGTCTCGACGAAGCGCTCGACGAGATCCTGCTCGCGCAGTCGATCGACCCCGTGTCGTCCATCGTGGCGCGCGATCTGGCCGTGATCCATTACTACCGTCGCGACTTCGAGATGGCGCTCGAGCAGTGCGACCACACCATCGAACTGAATCCTCATTTCGCTCCGGCGTACTGGATCCTCGGCGTGATTCAGGAGCAGCGCAAAGAGCTCGACGAGTCGGCTGCGGCATTTCAACGCGCCGTGCACCTGTCGCCGCAGACACCTCGAATGCACGGCGCACTCGGCCGCATTTTCGCGTTGTCCGGCCGGAAGAAGCTCGCGGTGGAGCTTCTGCGCAAGCTCGAGACGTACGCAAAAGAGCGATACGTGTCGCCGCTCGAGTTCGCGTGGATTCAGTTTGCTTTAGGAGAGACGGACCTTGGATTCCGCTGGATGGACAAGGCCTGCGCCGATCGCTCCTTCGACCTCATCGCCGTCAAGGTCGACCCGCGTTTCGATCCGCTGAAGGACGACCGCCGCTTCGACGCAATCGCCAAACGTATCGGCGTCTAGCGGCAAGCCACTCAGCCCTCCGCGGAGACGGTCGGCGAGAAGCCGCGTCGGTCTGCCGCGATGTCACCACAGGCCGACCGAGTTACCCCGGACGCTACCAGTTGATCGGAGCGCTGCCGCGAATCAGTAGGACCGACGCGGGCATCGGAGGGCAGCGAGCGAAGCGAGGTTTTCCGCCCTGCCGATCACGGCCCGCGGAGCGAGATGCGTTGCCGCCGCCGCACGGGTGCTTTGCCTGACGGGCGAATGACAGTCGGCATCGCCGTCGCTGGCACGCGGATACAGCAACGATCCGAAGAGCTTCTTATTGCTCTAAACGTCGCGTTCCGCGCCGTTACACGCCGGCCCCGTCAGCTCTCGGCTGACACCGCCGCGATGAGCGCCTTGATGTAGCCGAACGCGTACGCGAATCCCTGGCTGCTGTCGACGCCCTCCATCTGCGGCACGTGATCCGGCATCATCATCCCGTCGTAGCCGACTTCCTTGTAGACGCGCATCGCCTTCAGCATGTCGACGCTGCCGTTGTCGATGAACGACTCGCGGAAGTTGAGGAACCCTCCGTCGATGTTGCGAAAGTGCACGCTGAAGATCTTCTTGCGGGCGCCGAAGTAGCGGATGACGTCGAAGATCTGCTCGCCCGGCTTTTCGAGCTGCTCGGACACCGTGCCCTGGCAGAAATTCAGACCGTGGTACGGGTTTTCCTTGATCGACACGAACCTCTTCAGGCCGTCGGGCGACCCGAGCACCGCGTCGACGCCGCGCCAGCCGGTCCCTTTCGGCACACCCGGATCCTGCGGATGGCATCCCATCTTCACCTTGTATTCCGCCGCGACGGGAACGACCCGATCGAGGAAGTACGTGATCCGCTCCCAGTACGTGTCGGCATCGACCTTCCCGGCAATCGTCAGCGGCGGATCCTGCTTCGCGCGCTCGAAGACGAACTCGCTGTAGCGCGAGGGTCCGCGTCCCTTCGCGGTACCGCTGCGCGGAATGCCGATGAGGGTGAAGTTGTATTTCACCTGGAAGATGCCGGCCTTCGCGCAATTCCGGATCATCTGGCAGATGTCGTCGATGTTGCGATCGCGTTCCGGGCTCTTGCCAAGATAGATGGCTGGCAGTTCCGCGCGCGAGATCTCCGACGAGCTCATCGGCAACGGCACCATGTCGAGCGAAATGCCGTGCGACGCGACACGATCGCGAAGTGTCGAGAGGCCGTCGACCGACCACGCGTCGTCCATCTTTTCGGACGGCAGGCGGCTGCAGATGTTGTTGACGCCGAATGCGGCGCAGGCGCGCAGAATCTGGTCCGAATCGCCGTGCTGCGTGCCGACTTTCATCCTCGCTTTCGGGGAGGGAGCCGCAGGTTTGGCAGGCGTTCTGGCCACCTGCGCCGACACCACGGCTTCCGCAAGCGCAGCGGCCGACACGCCGCCGCCCGCCAGTCGTACAAATTCACGTCGATTCATGAATCCTCCGCTTCCCTCTGCCCTCATTGACCCCATGCAGAACATGGAGGCGAATTTCGCGCCGACAATCGAACCGGTCTGGACTACTTCTCAGGAAGAGCCCACGCATACAGCGCGCTTCCTCCGCCCATGAGTATGTACTGGCGCCCGTCGAGCTCGTAGGTCACGGGCGAGTTGCCGACGCGGCCGACGCCGGAATGCCAGAGTGTCGTGCCGTCGCTGGTGCGCAGCGCGAGCGCATTGCCAGCCACGTCGCCCGTGAAGGTCACGCCGGATGCCGTGGTCAGGACGCCGGCGGCCGAAGCTCCCTCGCCGAGCTCGTGGTTCCAGCGGATCTTCCCCGTCTGGTAATCGATCGCGCGCAGCACGCCCTTGCCGAAGACGTTGTAGTCCGCGCCCGCCCAGCCATACGAACCATGCTCAGGTTTGAAGAAGTAGATGCCGTACGCATCGTGCGCGCTCACGATCAACAGGCCGGTCCGGGGATCGAAGCTCGGCGACCGATAGTTGGTCCCGCCGCTTTCGTTCGGCGCGATCAAGACGCCATCGCGCGTCGGTTCCTTCGCGGGATCGGGAATCGGACGCCCGTCCGCGTCGATCCCCTTGGCCCAGTTCACGGTGGCGAACGGCGCGGTCAACAGATTCTTGCCGTTCGTGCGATCCAGCACGAAGAAATACCCGTTGCGCGACGCCTGCATCACCATTTTGCGCGGCGCGCCGTTGAACGGGGCGTCGACGAGGACCGGCACTTCGGCGGCGTCCCAGTCGTGCGTGTCGTGCGGCGATGCCTGGAAACCCCACGCGAGCGTGCCCGTGTCGGGATTGAGCGCGACGATGCTGCAGGTCCACGGGTTGTCGCCGGGACGGGCCGGCCCGTTGAGCACCGGCGTGGGATTGCCCGTGCCGACGTAGACGAGATTGAGATCCGGATCGTACGTGCCCGTCATCCACATCTGGCCGCCGGTTGCGCCGCCGCTCGTCGAGTTCGGCGTCCCTAGAGGCGGCGTGCTGTAGAAGGTCCACTGCGTCTTCCCCGTCTCCGGGTCGAACGACTTCAGCGTACCGGGCAGGTTGTCGAAATCGCCGGACACGCCGACCAGCACGTGGTTGCGAATGACGAGCGGCGCGTTGGTCGACCAGAATCCCCGCTTCGCGTCCGCGATCTCGATGTTCCATTTCACCTTGCCGGTGTGTGCGTCGAGCGCCACGAGATGGGCATCCGGCGTGGTCAGGTACACGAAGTCCTTGTACACGGCGGCGCCGCGATGGCCGATGTGAAAGCCTTGATTCGGCGGATAGGTATAGCGCCACAGTTGGCGCGCCGAGCGCGCGTCGAGCGCCCAGATGTTGTCGGGCGCCGTCACGTAGATCACGCCGTTCACCAGGATCGGCGTCGCCTTGATCTGCTGCGTCTGTCCCGTCTGAAACGCCCAGGCGAGGGTGAGCTGGTGGACGTTGGCCGGAGTGATCTGCGTGAGCGGGCTGTGGCGCTGCCCGGAATGGTCGCCGTGATACGTCGGCCAGTCCACGCCCTGTGCGAGCGTGCACACACCACACGCGATCACCGCGGCAGCCGTAGCACAGCCCTTTCCACCTCCGCTCGCGGTGGAATCAGGCGAGCTACGGTGGACGCGCCGAAGCGCGCACAGCGCGAAGGCGGGTAGGGCTGCGACCTCAACGAAGCGTCTGAAGGTACGCCAGAACATTGTGCATATCGTCATCGGTGTACTTGCCGAGCTGCTCGACGTGCGCCTGCAGCGGATCGTCGATGGTGAACTTCACCAGGTGCGTGGAAAACGCGCGATACGCGCCGGACGCGTCCCGAAGCGCGATCGTGAACTCGTCGCGGTAGGCCAGCGTCCCCGCGACGATCCCGCCCGATGCCGGCGTGACCGTCACCTTCGCGTGCGACGGTGTGCCGGACGCGGGCGCTGGATACAGCATGCGCTGGAGCAGCGGGAGTCCCTGCAGCCGCCTGGCGATGCCCGCGAGATCGCCGCCCGGCGAATGGCAGTTCGTGCAGGCGCGATCGAAGTAGCGCCTGCCGGCTTCGACGTTGCCCGTCTGGAGATCCGCGACGTCCACGGCGCGGCGGCCGCCGGCCAGCGACTCCGCCTTGTTCTTCTGATCGTGAATGAACGCCACGATCGCCGCGAGGTCGGCTTCGCTCAGGGTGAATGCGGGCATCCCTTTGTCGACGCGACCGGTGCGCACCACGGGGCCGATCTTGTCGCCGCGCACATCTGCGGCGACGAGCGCTGCACGCGTCAGATCCGGTCCTGTCTCGCCGCCCATCGTGTCGCGGCCATGGCAGAAGCCGCACTGCGCCGAAAAGATCGGTTGCCCGGCACGCACCTGCTCCGGCGGATACGACTGTGGCATCGCTGTTGCCGGCGGCGGCACTGCCGCGGGACTCGCCTGGCTGCCACGGCCGCTCGGCGGCGCAGCCGCCTGATTGATCGCTGCGAGATCGGCGCGAGCGCTCACCGTGTCTGCCGTGGGAAAATCGGATGGAACGTTCTGCGTGACGTTGCCGGTCGCCGCCCACTCGGTGCCGCGCTGAAACGTGACGACAAAATCCACGGAGCTCAAGGCGCTGGCATCGTGCCCAAGGGTAGTGTGGAACACGCGTCCCTGCCCATAGGTGAGCACCATGAGCTGCGGCTCATCGCGGCCGGTTCCATTGTTCGACGGATCGGAATGCGCGGTGGCCAGCACGGTCATGTTCCGGCCCGGCCCACGCATCCGCGCGTAGAGCTCGTCGCCCGAATGCATCCACGTGGTGGGCAATCCTTTGGTGATCGGATGGTTCGGTTCGCGCACCGTCAACCGGAACGGGAGGCGTTGTCCGTGACTGCCGGCTCGTCCGGGTGTGGTATCCGACGTCAGCGTGCCGTCCTTGACATACCACATCGGACCGGCCGCCTCGTTCCGATCGCGCCACCCGCCAATCCCGATCATGTCGTTGAACGCCTTCCACCCTGGGAACGCGTTGTCGGCCGCGTGGACGATTACGAGGCCGCCACCCTTGTTCACGTATTGCTCGAACGCCGTCTTTAAATCGGTGGGCCATCGCTCGTCGGGCGCATCGTAGTTGAGCACCACCGCCTGGTAGTTCGTGAACTCGGGCTTGAAGGCGGTGAAGCTTGCACCGGCCGGGGGCGCAGAAACGACGTCGACCTGGAACAGTCCGGTCTCGGCGAGCTGCTTCTTCAGCACAGCGGTCGTCGTGCGCCAGTCGTGATAGGGGCCGCCGCTCTCGCCGTCGAGGAGCATGACGCGAATGGGCGCCGCCGCGCGCGGCATGGCAGACGCGACCAGCACGGCGGCGAGGAGGCCACGCAGCGTGTGTTTCACGGCCGAACTCCCAGCAACAGCTCCATCGTCAACTGATCGAGGCGCTCGTAGCCGAGCCCTCGCGGTCCACGCTGGCCGAGCTCGATGAGGAGCGCCTGGATTTCGCCGTCCCCGTTCCACTGCCTCGCGCGCTCGCGCAGAATCAGATACGTGCGCATGCATCCGCGCGCGAAGTCGCGAACGCCCTCGTAGTCTTCGGTGCGGTACGCGTGCGCGTCGAAGTGGCGGGGCCCGTTGTACCCGACGTCTTCGAGAAACTTCACCAGCCAGAAGGCCGACTTGACGTTCGCGGAGCCGAACCGGAAGTCCTGATCGTAGCGACCGGGCATCTGATCGTTCAGATCGATGTGAAACAGCTTGCCGGCTTCCCAGGCCTGGGCGACGGCGTGCAGCATGTTCAAACCCGCCATGTGTTCGTGCGCCACCTCCGGGTTCACACCAACCATCTCCGGATGATCGAGTGTCGGAATGAACCCGAGGTACGCGCCGGTCGTCGCCATGTAGATGTCGCCGCGCGGCTCGTTCGGTTTGGCCTCGAGCGCGAACTTGAAGCCGTACTTGCGATCGATGGAGTACGCGCAGAGGGCGTTGACGGCGTCCCGCAGCCGCTTGATGGCTTCGTCCGGACGGCGGCACGCGTCGGTCTCCGTCCCTTCGCGTCCGCCCCACAGCACGAAAATACCGGCGCCGAGCTCCGCGCCCAGATCCATCGCACGCTTCGTCTTCTGCAGCGCGTACGCGCGGACGGCCGCGTCGTTCGATGTGAACGCGCCATCGCGAAACACGGCGTCGTAGAACAGGTTGACGGTCGCCATCGGGACGACGACCCCATGCTGCCGGCACGCACCGATGAAGTCCCTGACGATTCGATCGCGCTCGGCGGCCGAGGCGCCGACGGGCACGAGGTCGTTGTCGTGCAGGTTCACACCCCACGCGCCGACCTCGGCCAGGAGCGCCACCGCGTCGACCGGCGGCAGCGGATCGCGCACCACGTCGCCGAACGGATCGCGGCCGCGGTTCCCCACGGTCCAGAGGCCGAACGAGAACTTGTGTTCCGGACGCGGCGTGTATAGGTCAGGCATGCACGTTCCGCAGCGCGGGATAGAGGCGTCGATAGGCCTCGTACCGATCGTTCATCAGGGCGACAACCTCAGGCTGAGGCCGCGTCTCGGGGGCGCCGCGGACCAAAGCATCGCACGCCGCATCCACTGTTGGCCAGCGTCCAATGCCGACGGCGGCCAGAATCGCAGCGCCGTACGCGGCGCCCTCGTCCGCCTCCGCAGTATCGACCGCACAGCCGTACACGTCCGCCTGGATCTGGCGCCACAGCGCCGACCGCGATCCCCCACCGCCCAGCCGAACGCTGGCGGCCGGGAGGCGCAGCTCGGCGAAGATCGACAGCGTATCGCGCAGGCTGAACGCCACGCCTTCCATCAGCGCGCGGACGACATGGCCTCGTCCGTGATTCGCCGCAAGGCCGACGAGCGCGGCACGCGCGTGCGGGTCGCAATGGGGCGTGCGCTCCCCCATCAGGTACGGCGCCCACAGCACGCCGTCGGCGCCGGGCGCGACGCGCGCCGCTTCGGCCGTAAGTTGTTCGTACGACGCACCGTTGCCGAACCGATCGCGGAACCACCGCAGCGAGAGACCCGCCGCCTGCGTGACGCCCATCACGTGCCACCGGCCGGGAATGGCGTGACAGAACGTATGCAGGCGTCCTTGCGGATCGGCAGCTGGGCGATCCGTCGCCGCGAAGACGACGCCGGACGTGCCGATGGTCGCGCTGACCGCTCCGGGCCGCGTGATTCCCATGCCGACGGCGCCGGCGGCCTGATCGCCCGCGCCGCCGACGATCGGCGTGCCGGCGGGAATGCCCGTGAGCGCGGCACCCTCGCGAGACACGCGCGCGCAGATGGCGGGAGATTCGAACACGGCGGGCAACACTCGCTCGTCGATGCCCGCCGCGTCGAGCATGGCGTGCGACCAGACGCGCCGCGCCACGTCCAGCATCAGCGTGCCCGACGCGTCGGCGACGTCGATGGCGTACTCGCCGCTCAGGCACAAGCGGACGTAGTCCTTCGGCAGCAGCACGTGACGCACGCGATTCCACACGTCCGGCTCATGCCGGCGGACCCACAGCAGCTTCGTCAGCGTGAAGTTCGTGAGCGCCGGATTCGACGTGAGGTCGATCAGACGCGCGCGGCCGATCGTGTCGTGGATCCACTCGCATTCGGCTTCCGTCCGCTGGTCGCACCAGATGATCGACGGTCTCAGGACTTCGCCGGCCGCGTCGAGCAGCACGGCGCCATGCATCTGCCCGGACAATCCAACGCAGGCAATCGCATCCGGCGCCATCCGGTGTTCCGACAGCACGGCGCGCACCGCCTGCTGACACGCTCGCCACCAGTCGTGTGGGTCCTGCTCGGCCCACGCCGTTTGTGGCGAGCGGAACGCGGCGTGCTCGGCCTCCGCCGATCCGAGAAGCCTGCCGTCGTCGTCGAGCAGCAGCGCCCGGGACCCGCCCGTACCGACGTCGATGCCTATGACTGGAATGGCGCCCCCCTTCGCGTCGAAGGAACTGGTGCGTGTGCGCTCAGAACTCTGCCAGCCCGAAGGCCGTCAGCGTCGTGCCGGATGGCATGAGCACGTATTGACGCCCATCGACCATGTACGTGATCGCGCCCGCGTACAGCGACGAGCCGGTCTGGAAGTGCCAGAGGTTCTTGCCGGTCCGCGCATCGAACGCCATCAAGTTGCCCGACCCGCCGGCGAAGACGAGACCCGACGCGGTCGACAGCACGCCGGCCCATGACTGGCTTGCATAGCGGAACTCCCAGCGCCGCTCACCGGTCGTCACATCAATGGCGCGCAGCGCGCTGTATTGGCCCTCGCTGATTCGCTGCACCGCACCGCCGCGAAACGCATCGCCGGGGGTGTAGTCGTCCTTCCATGAAAAGAAGATGCCGCACGATTCGCGCGCCGTCAGGAAAAAGAGACCCAGCGCCGGATCGAACGACGGCGGCATCCAGTTGGTGCCGCCGCTCTGATCCGGACACACCTTCGTGCCCTCCTCGCTCGGCATGGTGTTCGGCAGGAGCATGGGCCGGCCGTCGGCGCGAATCTCTTTCGCCCAGGTCGTCTCGATGAACGGCTTTCCCCTGATCAGTTTGCCGGTCGCGCGGTCGAGCACGTAAAAGAACCCGTTGCGATTCGCAAACAGCACGACCTTTCGCGGCTCGCCGCCGAGCGTGAGGTCGGCCAGGACCGGCATCTGCGTCGAGTCATAGTCCCAGACGTCGTGCGGCGTGAACTGGTAGTGCCAGCGCAGCCGTCCTGTGTCGGCGTCGAGCGCCACCACCGACGCGGTGTACAGGTTGTCGCCCTCGCGCTCGGCGCCGCTGTAATCGGGGCCCGCGTTGCCAGTGCCCCAATACACCAGATTGAGGTCAGGATCGTACGCACCGGGCACCCAGATGGATCCGCCGCCGTGCTCCCAGGCCTTCGCGTCCATCCCTCGCCAGGTCGCGTGGCCGGGATCGCCGGGACCGGCGGTCGTGTAGAACCGCCAGATCTGTTTCCCGCTCTGCGCGTCGTACGCATCGATGAAGCCGCGCACGCCGTACTCGGCGCCGGCGACGCCGACGATCACTTTGTCCTTCACCACGAGCGGCGCGGTCGTGCCGCTGTACCCGTTCCGGTAGTTCACCATCGGCGTGTCCCAGTCGAGCGCGCCAGTCTTTCGATTGATCGCGACGACGTGCGCATCGAGGGTCGTCTTGAAGAGGCGATCGCCGAGCACGGCAAAGCCGCGATTGACCAATCCGCAGCAGGCAATGAGACCGCTGGGAAGATCGCGTTTGTAGCGCCAGATCTGCCGGCCGGTCCGGGCATCGATCGCCCACCCGGTGTCGAGCGGTCCGGTTACGTAAATGACGCCGTCGAGCACGAGCGGTGCGGCCTCGAACTTGCCGAGAGTGTCGGTCTGGAACTGCCACTGCGCGGTGAGGCGATGCACGTTCTCTGGCGTGATCTGCGCCAGTGGACTGTGGCGGTGATTGGCGTAGTCGCCCGCGTAGGTCAGCCAGCGCGTCGGATTCTTCAGGCCGTCGCGCAAATCCTGCGGGGTGACCTGCGGGGGGGTCGTCTGCTGCGCGTCCAGCGCGGCGGAGCACAACACGATCATCAGCAACGCGCGCATATGGCAGCCTCTCCTCAATGCGGATTGCGGATTGCGGATTTGATCGCGGATTCGCTTTCGTAATCCGTTGTCCGCAATCCCCAATCCGCAATCCGCAATTCGAACGTCCTCATTGAACTCCGCGGAGCGCGGTCAAGTACCGCAAGAGATCGTCGAGGTCGCGGTCGTTCATCCGATCGGAACCGTACACCGGCATCAGCGACTGCGTGTCCCTCGTGAGCTCGGTCAGGTTCGCTTTGAGAAATCCCTGGAGCCGCTCGCGCGTGTCCATGATCTGAATCGAGAACTCGTCCTCGTTCTTCTTGACGCCTCGGATCCGTTCGCCTTCGCGCGTGACGAGCGTCACGGGCTCGTAGCCCGGCCGGATGACGTCGCTGGCGCCGCGAAGCTTGCTCTGGAGTCCCGCGCGCGGCCGGCCCGATCCAATCCGCGACAGATCCGGACCCAGGTGCCCGCCTCGCCCGTTCACCATGTGACAACTGCTGCAGTTGGCGCGGAAGAGACGCTCGCCGTTGGCGGCGTCGCCGGTCGGCGGCGCGGCGGGAACCGCGCTCATCGTGCGCAGGTAGGCGAGGACCTGCCAGATGTCGCGGTCGGGCACGCGCTGCGGATCGGCCGGCGTCATCTCCGTGCCTGGCACGCCGCGCCGGACGATGTCGAAGAGGCGATCGTCGCTATTGCCCGCGGCCCACACGCCGGTGAGGTCGGGACCGAGATACCCGCGCGCGTCCGGTCCGTGGCAGCCGGCGCACCGGTTACGAAACATCGCGCCGCCGTTGCCGATCGCCTGCTGGTTGCCTTCGAGCGGATTCTTCGTGGGACGTGCCTGCTCGCGCGCCGTCGCCCGATCCTGGGCAGCAGTGTGAGGAATCGCGAGAGTCACGAGGATCGCCAGCACCAACGCACATCGCTTCATGAGCGGTCTCTCTATTCGAGAAATCAGTGTGGCGTATACACCCGAATCATGCAGGGGTCAAGGCGCACCTTCAACGAAACACGTCGACAAGCGACCAGCCCGCGCGCTGCGATCGAACTCACAGGTTCGATTTAGCCACAGAGACACAGGGACACAGAGAGGGCGCGCCGTCGGAGAATCCGGCGCGGCCGGCCTGCGCAGCAGGCCGGTTGGCGCGGCAGCGCCGCTTCGCGGCGCCCGCGCCGAATTCTAGGCGCCTTCAGCACGCTGCGATCCAGAAACGCTCCGTGACTTTGTGACTCTGTGGCCAAAACACTCTGTGTGCTCCGTACCTCTGTGTCGACGCTCAGTCTCGCCCACCGAGACGCGCAGCACGGACGAGATCGTCGACCTCGTGCATCTGCCCGTTCTTCATGACGCGTCTCACGCGGCGCAGATCCTTGATGTTCGCCAGCGGGTTTCCGTCGATCACGGCCAAATCCGCGAGCTTCCCCGGCTCGATGCTGCCCAGATCCGCGCTAGCGCCCATGGCCTCCGCGGACACGATCGTCGCGGTGCGCAACACTTCCACGGGCGTGAGACCGCCCGCCACGTAGTTCTCCAGCTCCATCAGCAGCGCCAGACCGTACGGATTGATCGGCGCGTCGGTGCCCGCGACGACGCGGCCGCCGCCTTTGACGACGTGATACACCGTGCGCTCCTGCGGCGTGACGAGCCGCGCCGCTTCTTCGATGGCCGCGGCCGACGCCGGCGTTCGCGCCTGGTCGCGCCATCGCTGCGGCACCGACGGCGGATACAGCTTCTGAATCCTCGGATCGTCGATCCACGACGCATCTCTCATCGTCTGCAGCCGGAATCCGCCCTGGATGCCGATCGTCGGCGTCAACGTCATCTTCGAGGCCGTCAGCAGGTCGATCACGTCGCGGTACGAGCGCGATAGCCCGCTGATCTTCGGCGAATAGCCGCGACGGCTCGTGCCGCGAATGTGCTCGACGCCGTCGGCGCCGTACGCGACGGCCGGATAGAGCTCGTGCGACGTGACGGGCATGCCCATGCGATGCGCTTCCTCGATGATGCGCTTCTGCATGATGTCGGGAAGCCGGACGTAGGTCTTGACGAAGTCGAAGCCGAAATCCTTCGCGTGCTGCAGCGCAAGCGGCAGCTGGCCGGTATCGTCGAGCGACATGCCGCCGGGATAGTAGATGCGCGAGCCGTCGAACGGTTCGCCGGTCGTGAAGAGGCGCGGCCCGATCCGCGCGCCCGACTCGAACGCTTCACGGTACTCCATCGTGTCGAACGCGTTGGTCGCGGGATTGCGGACCGTCGTGATGCCCCACGCGAGGAAAATGCGCCCGAGCAGCTCGCCATAGTCCTTGTTGAGGTGCGTGTGGATTTCAATCAGCCCGGGAATCACCGTCTGGTTCGACGCATCAATGACCGTCCCGGTGTGCAGCGCGGCGCGATGCGGCTCGACGCTCCTGATGCGGTTCCCGTCGACGACGATGTCTACGTTCTCGTATACGTTGTCGGTGGAGGGGACGCCCTTCAGCGCCTCCCCTCCGGTCCACAATCGTCTCGCGTGAATGGTCTTCGTCCCGGCAGGTTGGGCGGACGCCGTCCATGTCATGCGCGGATCGATGTCCTGGACAACTCTGCCGGACTCGACGTCGACGAGCTCGAGGCGATGGTCGCTCTGGTACAGGATGCGGCGCGAATCGCCCGCCCACGTCGGCGATCCGGCGCGCTCGGTCGACACCGGCCGCGGCGATCCGCGCGGCGTGCCGTCGGCCGCCACCGGCCAGACGGTGAGCAGGCCGTCGATGATCGCCGCCATCTTTGTGCCGTCAGGCGACCACACGGGGCCGTAGTCTTCGCGCATGCCGATCGATTTGTGCGGCATCGGATCGAACCAGCGATCGGGTCCGCCGTCCAGCGAGATGCGCAGCACCTGATTGGTGCCCTCGCGGAAACGCGTCGAGTAGACCTTGAGCGACGAAACCACCAGCGCACGGCCGTCGGGCGCCCAGCTCGCGCGGCCGGCCTCGTTCAAATGGTCGTGCGCTTTCGTGACGGCGCCGCTCTTCACGTCGACGATCTGCGGTTGCCCGTCCGGATCGCTGAACGCGATCCGCGATCCGTCCGGTGACCACGCCGCCTGCATCGCGGCGGCCGTGCCGTGCGTGACCTGGCGATCGGCGCCGCTCTGCAGGTTGCGCACCCAGAGGTTCATGAAGCCGTCGCGATCGGACGAGTACGCCAGCGACGTGCCGTCCGGCGACCACGCCGGATCGGCTTCGACCCACGGGTCGTGTGTCAACCGTTTCGCCGTGCCGCCCACCGGCATCAGCCATACATCGCCGACCGCCGCGAACGCCACCTGCGTTCCATCCGGCGCGACGGCCGGGTGCACGATGCCTCGCACGGGCTGCGGTCCCGCGAGATCGAACCTGCGCCGTTTCGGCGTGAATGCCGGACGCGTGAACGACACGTCGGCCGTGAACTCGACGATCCGTGCCGGACCGCCCATCGCCGGCCGCCGTTTGATCTTGCCGTCGGCCGTATAGAGCACCTCAGTCGGCGACACCCATTGCGGGCGAAAGGGAAAGACGTCTTCGTCCGCGTCGGCGATGTTACGTGCGCCGATCATCAAGCGGGCCCGCCCGCCGCCGAGCGTTGTAAACGCAATCGACGAACCATCGGGCGCGAACGCCGGCCCCGCGGCCGCTCCTTCCGAGGCCGCCACCAGTCGCTCGACGGCGTTCGATCCGGGTGCGGCGGCGTCGATCGCATACACGCCGGGCTTCTCGCGGCGATCCGACACGAACGCGATCTCGCTGGATCCGCTGCGCCATGACGGGTGGAATTCGTTGGACGGATCCGCGGTCACCTGTGTGACGTTGCCGGACGCAAGCGTCACCACCCAGACGTCGTAGCTGCCTGCCCCGAGCGGAGTCGAGGGGCTCGCCCCGAGCGCAGTCGAGGGGCCGCTGCGGTCCGACGAGAACGCAATCCGCTGCCCGTCGGGCGACCACGACGGCTCGCGATCGTCGTACGGCCCGGACGTGACCGCTCGCAGGTCCGTGCCGTCGGCGTTGATCGTCCAGATCTGCCACGTGCTGCTGCGATACGCCTGGAACGCAATGCGCGTGCTGTCCGGCGACCACGACGGCTGCCTCGCGTCCATCGAGATGTCGGTAATCGGTTTCGCCACGCCGCCAGCGGCCGGCATCGTCCACAGCGTTCCGAGCAGATCGATTGCGAGCGTGCGGCCGTCGGGCGATTGCGCCGCGGCCATCGACGTCCCTTCGCGCAGCGTGATGTGGACTGCGCGGCCAGCGGGCTGCTGGGCGTGGAGAGCCACCGCCGCCGCGGCCACCAGCGCCAGGATCCAGACGCGGCGCACGAACGCCGGACGCAGGGTCGAACGCGCCATGTTCACGCTCCTGATGAAATGGGCATGCCGGATCGTGAGTCGGAAGAATCGGATTGTATCCGTCAATGGTACTGAAACCGCAGGGACAGGGCACAGCCTTGATTCCGGCGCCTGGCCTCCGTGCGTGGCCTGTTCGAGTTCGTCGGCTCACTGAAACGTCCAACGTCACTTCTGGAGATCCATATGCGAACCCGCATTGCAGTCGTCGTGTGTCTCGCGCTCGCCGCCTCGTCGGAACGGGCGCTCGCCCAGAACTGGAGCTTCGACGCGCGCTCCATCGCGCTGGGAGGCGTGGGTGGTACGGGCAACCTCGCCAGCAAAATGATCGACGAAGAGCGGGACTACAGGTCCATCGTGCTGCCGTTCGGTCTCATCCAGGTCTTGAAAGATCTCGACGTGTTCGACCCGACGTCGTACGCCTTCGATCCGGTGCGAGCCATCGAATACTCCGCAAGTCCGATCCACTACGTGGTCGGACGCGACACCAGTAACGCCGGCCAGACGGCATTCGTCACGGACATCCGCAATGCGACGCTGAGCCGGGATCTGACCAGATATCGTGGGTTCGCGCCTGCTAATGAGCTGCTCGCGGAGGGGCTGGGCGCACCCAATTTCGGCTACACCATCAAAATGCGCAAGGACGCCGGCGGCGGCTTCCAGGGCATTTACATCGGCGCCGGGCCGTACCTGTCGATGCGTACGTCGGGAACCATCGACGCGGGGTTCACGAACGTGTTGTCCAGCGGCGTGAACACGCCGAACGCCCGCTTCCCCATCACCGATGCCACGGAAATGCAGCTGGCGCTCGCAGTGACGGGTGGATACCGGGGCCGCTTCGCCCTGCCCGGCGTCGGCTCGGGATCGGCTCGCGATGGCCTCTACGTAGCGGCCAACTACAACTACCTGCGGGGCTTTCGCTACGAAGACTTCGGCATGACGATCCGGCTCGATACCGACAACCGGGGTTTGATCACCCTCGCGCCGTCGACGACTCCTATCGTCATCGATCGACGGGAAGCCACGCACGGAACGGGCTTCGCGCTCGACATGGGCGTTGGAGCCGTGATCGACCGTTGGGAGGTCGGCTTCGGTGCCCAGGGCATCGCGAACCGGATCGACTGGAACCGTCTCGAGCAGACGAGGTACTCGCTCGACAGCCTGCTCACCGGGAACAGCGACTTCAGAGAAACGACAGCCGTATCGGCCGCGGATACGCGAGTGGAGCTGCCCGTGGATTACCGTGGGAATGTCGCCTACCGTACCGACCAGTGGTCGGCGGCCGCGGAAGCCGGTCACGGATTCGGCGGCGCATCGTTTCATGGCGGCTACGAGCAACGGGCCGGTCGAGTCGAATTGCGTGGCGGCGCCCGCTACACGGTGAGCAAATGGAATCCCACTGGAGGGATCGGCTTCGATCTCAGCAACCACATCTCGCTGGACGTCGCCGCCTTCGGGACGAACGCGAACATCGAACGCAAGCGCCGGCTCGCGCTCGCGGCCTCGATTCGCTTCAATCACATGAAGAAATAAGACCGCCGGGCCATTCCTTCTCCGAAGGACCTTAGCAGCCCGTGGTGAGAGTCTGGCGGCATTCGACGCCAGACTTTCACCACGGGCTGTCAGGCATTGGCGCAGTCAACGCGCAAATTGTCCGTTGACTTCGGCGCCGCCCAGCCGATAATCGGCGAGGTTCTCATGCCTAAGGAGACTTCATGCGCTTCCTGAACGCTTCGATCGTCCGGCGCGGCGCCGGTGTGTGCGTTGTCATGCTCGTGACGGCGGCGGCGTGGGCGCAGGCGCCGGTCGGCACCATCTCGGGCACCGTCCGCGATCCATCCGACGCAATTATTCCGCACGCATCCGTCACCATCCGCCACGTGGCCACTGGCGTCGAGCGCCACCTGCTGTCGGGCATGGACGGCACCTTCTCGGCGCCGGCGCTCCCCGCGGGCGAGTACTCGGTGATCGCGGAGCTCGTCGGATTCCGCACGCTCCAGCGCAACGTGACCGTCGCCACCGGCGAGGTGCGGACGGTCGACATGCGGATGGAGGTCGGCCAGACGAGCGAGATCGTGACCGTCGCCTCCGCTGCCGTCCACGTCGACCTTGAAACCCACGCGATCAGCGGCGTGATCACGCGGCAGAAGATTCAGGAGCTGCCGCTCAACGGGCGCAGCTTCCTGCAGCTCGCATTCCTCGAGCCTGGCGTGACGGCCAACCCGGGCTCGACCTCGCAGTACAACTCGCTCTTCTCGGTCTCGATCCTCGGCGGCGAGTCCAACAAGACGGCGATTACGGTCGACGGCGGCAACGTCCGCAACTCGATCGAAGGCAACACGGGGATGAATTTCTCGCAGGAGGTTATCCAGGAGTTCCAGCTCTCCTCGGCCAACTTCGATCTGTCGACCGGCATCACCAGCGTCGGCGCCGTGAACATCGTCACGCGCAGCGGCGGCAACCAGCGGCGCGGCTCTACCTATTTCTTCTACCGCGATCACGACATGGCCGCGTACCCGGCGCTGAGGCGCGATCCGCTCAACCCGGATCCCTTCTTCGCGCGGCGCAACCCCGGCGCCTGGCTCGGTGGCCCGATCAAAAAAGATCGCCTCTTCTACTTCAGCAATTACGAGTACACGAACCAGGAAGGGGTCGTGGCGTTTCAGCCGAACCTGGCCTCGGCGAGCGCGCTCACCGGGACGTTCCCGAACCCGTACCGCGGGCATCTGTTCAGCACGCGGGTCGACTGGAAGCAGTCGAACGACCACGCGATGTTCGTCCGCTTCTCTCACGACCAGAACAGCGGATTCGGGCCGAGCGGCGGCGCGGTGCTGCCGTCGAACTGGCTGCGCAACGTGAACAAGTCGGACCAGGCCGTTGTCGGCCTGACGTCAATCCTGTCGTCCGCGACCGTGAACGACTTCCGGTTCAACTTCACCTACTGGCAGAACCGCAACCTCTTCGCGAACGAAGCGACGTGCGGCGACTGCATCGGCCTCGGCTTTCCGCAGCTCAACATCAACGGCACGAACGTGACGGTGGGTAATACGTCGAACGCGACGCAGGGCCGCGATCTGTACCGCTACACGTTCGTCGACACGTTGACCTGGCAGAAGAACGCGCACCGTTTCCGCTTCGGCACCGAGATCGAGTACGCGCCGGGTACCGGCTTCTGGGGCTTCTGCGATCCCGCGTGTCTCGTCGGGTTCTCGCCCGAGTTCATTCGGGCGAGCGTTCCTGCGCCCTTTCTCGGCGCCCTCTTCGCGAATCTGCCGACCACGGTTCGCACCAACCAGGATCTCTTGAACCTGCCGCTTGCGGGTGGCATAGCGGGCGTCGGCGACCCGGGGCAGCCGCCGCCGTACAACGTCGACAAGGCGAAGGTGAACAGCCGGCTGCGCTTCTACGGCCAGGATACGTGGAGGATCAAACCGCGCTTCACGCTCAACTACGGCCTCGCCTGGAACTTCGAGAGCACGCTCGTCAACCGCGACCTGGACAAGCCGCAGTACCTCGCGCCGCTCTACGGCAGCGATCTCAGCCCGACCGAGAACAACTACAACAACTTCTCGCCATCGGCCGGGTTCGCCTGGACGCTCGACAAGGCCGGCAAAACGGTGGTCCGCGCGGGTGCGGGCCTGTACTGGGAAACGGAACTGCTGTGGCGGCGGCTCCAGGAGCGCGCGGCGATCGGCCCTGTGGGCAACGGACGACTCCAGGTGCCGCACACCAGCTTCACCAACATCTTCCCTGGCATCGTGAATCTCAGCACCCTCCTGCCCGTCGCGATCGGCGAGGCGCTGCCGGCGAGCGGCCAGCTGACGAACATGACCGTCGGGCAGTTCATGCAGATCTACAACGCGCAGATTGCGGCGCTGCAGGCACAGCTCGCGCCGAAGAACCTCAACGATCTCTCGGTGCGCAACATTCAGCTCAGTAAGACGGCCGGAGATCTCTACCCGCACGAATACCCGGTGCAGCACAGCATTCACATGAACGTCGGCTTTCAGCGCGAGCTGCCCGGCGACATGATCGTCGCGGTCGATTTCGTCCGCCGCAACTTCGAGGACACGCTGTTCGGATCGCTGGACCAGAACCGCTTCAACCGCTTCATCAACGGCGTCCAGACACCGGTGATCCCGCGCTGCCTCACGGCGGCGCAGCGCGCCGATCCGAACGCCCAGTGCTCGAACGGCGCCATCACGTTCTGGACGACCGGCGGCCGCGAGGTGTACAACGGCCTCCTCGTCAAGCTCGATAAGCGCTTCTCGCACCGCTATCTGTTCGGCGCCTCCTACGCGTTGACCGATCGCAGCGGCATCAACGGGATCACAAATCTCGATAATTACTTCGAGAGCTACGGGCCGACAGGCGCACGCCATCTGCTCAACGTCTCGGGGCTGATTGACCTGCCGTGGAACGTGCAGCTGGGCGTGATCTCCGCGATGTCGAGCCGCGGGCCGCTCATGCCGAGCATGTCGAACGTCGACATCGACGGCGACGGTATTACGACGACGCCGATCCCGGGTGTGCAGTTCAACTGCTTCAACCGCGGATGCGAGAAGGACGACCTGGCGCAGGCGGTGGCGGCGTTCAACGCGAAGTATGCCGGCCAGCGGGACGCGCGCGGCCAGACGATTCCGCTGCTCGCGCTGCCGGCCAGCTACGAGTTCGGCGACAGCTTCAGCTCGCAGGACGTCCGCGTGACCAAGACGTTCAACTTCCGCGACCACGAAAAGCTGGCGGTCTTCTGCGAGATCTTCAACGTGTTCAACGTCGCCAACCTTGGCGGCTACAGCTTCAACCTGAGCAACACGGCGACGTTCGGACAGCCCACCAACCGTGCATCGCAGGTGTTTGGTTCCGGCGGCCCGCGGGCGTTCCAAGTGGGCGCGCGGTTTACGTTCTAACGAAAGGCGTTGCCTGAAGTCACGAAAACACGAAGAAGCAATGAATTCAGGGTACTGAGATAACGTCGCCCGGCAGCGCGGGCGCATGGATCGGACGCCGGCGCGCGTGCGTCGCCTGCTCGAAGCTGTACCCGAGCGACAGCAGCCGCGCCTCGCTGAACGCGCGGCCGAAGAACGAAAGCCCGACCGGCAAATGGTCGCCGGTGAACCCGGCCGGCACGATGAGATCGGGAAAGCCTGTGAGGTTGGCGATATCGGTCGCCGACGCGGTGCCGCTCCCGCCGCTCCCAGGCGGCGCCGCGATGAGGCCCGGCCGCCGTGATGCCGTCGGATAGACGATCGCGTCGACCTTCTCGGTGGTGAAGATGCCATCGACGACGGCACGCACCATCGGCAGGCCGAAGTCGCGTACGGCCAGGTATCGATAATCGTCCAGCGTCCCGCTCGCTTCTTCGCGCTTGAACAAGCTCCATCGACTCGGGTTGGGACCGGCGCCGTCCTCGCGCGTGCCGGTGAACTGATTCGCGCGTTCGATCAGCTCGTCGAGCGTCTTCGGGTACTTCGGTCCGGTGTGCGACAGGTACTCGGCGATCTGCCCGCGGAATTCCGGCCAGCGCACCGCCGTATAGAACTCGCCTTTCGATTCGAGCAGCCACTTCGGGTATCGGACGTCGACGACCGTCGCGCCCGCCTTGCGCATGGCGGCGAGCGAGGCGTCGACGACCCAGTCGACGTCGGCGTCCGCACCGAGGAAGTCGCGCGCAATGCCGATGCGCGCGCCTTTGAGCGCGTCGGCGCGCAGTTCCTTCGTGTAGTCGCGCTGGAGCAGTCCCTCGCTCTTTTTCGTGGCGGCGTCGTCCGGATCGACGCCTGTCATGATCCCGAGCACGGCGGCGACGTCGTACACGCTGCGCGCCATCGGGCCGCCGGTGTCGAAGCTGAGCGCGAGTGGAATGATGCCGGACCGGCTCAGTAGTCCGTGCGTCGGCTTGAGCCCGACGATGCCATTCGATGTCGAGGGTCCGCGGATCGAGCCGCCTGTGTCGGTCCCCATGCCGAGCGGCGCGTACGCGGCGGCGATGGCGACACCGGTGCCGCCCGACGAGCCGGACGGGCTGCGCGTCAGGTCATGCGGGTTCAACGACTGTCCCCCGAGCGAGCTGTACGCGCCGGCTGACGCGAACTCGGACATGTTCACTTTCGCGAGGATGATCGCGCCGGCATCGCGCAGCTTTCGGACGACGAACGCATCCTTCGACGGGATCGAGCCCTCGAGCAGCACCGATCCGCCCGTCGTCGGCATGTCGAAGGTGTCGTAGTTGTCCTTGAGGACGACGGGAATGCCGTGCAGCGGAGATCGGCGGCCCTGTGCCTTGCGCTCGGCGTCGAGCGCGCGCGCCTGCTCGAGCGCTTTCGGATTGAGCGCGATCACCGCGTGCAGCGACGGCCCCTTGCGATCGAAGGCCGCGATCCGCGCGAGGCACATCTGCACCAGCTTCTCCGCCGTCAACGTGCCGGCGTCGAATGCGGCGTTGAGATCGGCAATCGTCGCCGAATCCAAGTCGATCGTTTTCGCGACTGCCGGAGCCAGCGCGAGAACGATCGTCGCGGCCAGTACCGCGCACACACGGCGAATCTGATGGGTCACATTTCCTCCCCAACGGCTGAGAGGGGCGAGGAGTACGTCGAACACGGGTGAGACCGCGAGCGAGCCGCTGCGCCGGCGGGAGCTCGAGACATCTAGAGGGCGTGGTACACGTCGCCCGGGTCTACGCCCGGATTCGTCGCTGCGATGTCATGCGCCTCGCGCCACAGAGCCTCGCTGTGGCGCACCCACTCGCGCTGCTGGTCCGTGAGGTTTTCGATGTCCGGCGGATGGCTGCTCACAAATGCGACGCTTCCTCTGAGTGATTCTAGTGTCGCTCTTCCTGGTTCGCGAGATAATTCCATTCTCGATCACCATTGAGTGGCCGACAAACGACACGGCCGCCAAATGAGGAGAGACCATGACGCCGATCACAGCGACCGCGAAGAAGTTTTTCGAAGCGTGCGAAGCGGGACAGGGATGGGAAGGGTGCCACGCGTACTGCAAGGCCGACGCGACGTTTTCCGCGCAGGCCGAGCCGCTGGCCGACGTCAAGAGCCTGCAGCAGTACACCGAGTGGATGAAGGGGCTGATGACGTTCATGCCGGACGGACGATATGACCTGAAATCGTTCGCCACGGACGAGGAGCGGAACAACGTCTGCGCGTACGGCGTGTTCTCGGCCACGCACACCGGTCAGGGCGGCCCCGTTCCGGCGACGGGCAAGAGCGTGAAGAGCGATTACGTGTACGTGATGGAGTTCGAAGGCGGCAAGATCCGCCACATGACGAAGATCTGGCATGCGGGATGGGCCATGAGGGAGTTGGGCTGGGTATGACCCATCTGAATCGGCGCACGTTCCTCAAGACAGCGAGCGGCAGCGTCGGTGCGCTCGCCCTCGGCGCCGATCGGCTGTTGGCGGGGCAGCAATCGGTCATGCCTGCCAACGCGGAAATCGTCGTCGTCGGTGCCGGCGCGTTTGGAGGATGGACCGCGCTCTATCTGCGGGAGATGGGACACACGGTCACGCTGATCGACCAGTACGGCCCCGGCAATTCGCGCGCGACGTCCGGCGGCGAATCGCGTCAGATACGGGCCGGGTACGGCGAACGTGAGATCTACACGCGCTGGGTGCTCGAGGCATTCGATCGCTGGCAGGCGAGAGAAGCGGAATGGGGCAGGAAACTGTTCTTCCGCACCGGGCAGTTGTCGCTCGCGCGCGAATGGACCAAGGAGCTCGCCGACACCAGGAAGGTATTCGACACGCTGGGCGTGAAGTACGAAGTCGTCAAACGCGACGATCTTGCGCGTCGGTACCCGCAGATGAATACGCAGAGCGTCGACTTCGGTATGTACACGCCCAGCACCGGCGTGCTCAAGGCGCGCGAGGGATGCGTCGCCGTCGAGCAGGCGTTCGAGAAAAAGGGCGGACGGTTTCTCACGGCCAAAGCGGATCTCGGGCGGCGCTCAGGCGGCACCTTGCAGGACGTGGCGCTTTCGACGGGCCAGCGCGTCGCCGCGCAGGCGTTCGTGTTCGCCTGCGGTCCGTGGCTGCCGAAAGTGTTCCCGTCGGTGATGAAGGACAAGCTCGCGACGCCGAGGCGCGTGGTCTTCTTCTACGGCACGCCCCCGGGCGACGAGCGCTTCACGTACCCGAACTTTCCGACGTGGGCGGTCGACAACGCGTACGGCTTCCCGAGCATCGAGGGCAAAGGATTCAAGGTCGTCCCGACGTTCGAGCGCGAGCTCGTCGACCCCGACACGCAGGAGCACACGCTGACGGCCGACGAGCTGCGGAAGGGGCGCGCATTCGTGTCGACATGGTTTCCGGCGCTCGCACAGCAACCGCTGGTCGAGAGCAAGGTCTGCCAGCGCGAAGACAGCGTCGACGATCACTTCATCGTCGACCAACATCCGGAGCTGCACAACGTGTGGATGGTCGGCGGCGGATCCGGTCACGGCTACAAACACGGGATCATGCTTGGCGACTACGTGGCCAGGCGGGTCGTGGGCAAGGACAAAAGCCCGGAACTGGCAGCTACGTTCAAGCTGAAGGATCCGACGTTCTAGCGATCAATCGAGGTACCTATGAAAGTCTCGCGGCGTGAAATCCTCGCCGGCGCGGTCTCGTGTCTTTCTGGGTTGGCGCTCGTGGCACAGCCGGCGCAGCGCGAGGTGACGATCGCGGCAATCCCTGGGGTGATCGCGGCGAGCGCACGATGGACGCGCGTCTGGCAGGGATCCGACAACGCCGACGGCATCGTCGGCACGCCGGACGGCGCGGTGTTGTTCGCGCAGGAGCAACCGCGTCGCGTTCTGAAGCTCGATGCGAACGACGGCGTGTCCGTCTACGTGGAGAACACGCATGGCGCAGGATCTCTCGCGCTCGACGCCAGAGGGCGGCTCATCGCCGCGGAGCGGACGTGCACCGATCCCGGGTTGACGCAACCGTGCGCTGAACCACCGAGAATCGCCGTCATCTTTCCGGCGTCGGCCCGCGCGGTATTGGCGGACAGCTTTCAGGGCAAACCGCTCGGCCGGCTGAACGATCTGGTCGTCGACCGGAACGGTGGGGTGTACTTCACGGCCGGCGGCGCTTTTTACGCCAGCCCGCGAGGGGTTGTGTCATCCGTTGGCGAAAACCTTCGCGCCAACGGCATCATGCTCAGTCCGGACGAGACGATCCTCTACGTGACCAATGGCGCGGGAATCGCGGCCTTCGACGTCCAACCGGACGGGACGGTGCGCAACCAGCGGATTGGCACGCTCGAAGCCGGTGGCTCAGGCGACGGCATGGCGGTCGACTCGGTCGGCCGCCTCTATGTCACCTCTGCTCCGGGCGTGCAGATCTTCAGCGCACAGGGCAAATATCTCGGTCTGATTCCAACGCCGCGTAACGCGATCAGTGTCGCGTTCTCAGGACCGGACAAGACGACGCTCTACGTGGTCTGCACCGGCGCGTTGGACGCGGACGGGAAGGACATGACGACTCCGCCCGGCGTGCGGAACAATGCCAAATCGATCTTCAAGATCCGTCTGCTGACTCCGGGTTTCGGAGGCCGTGCGAAGTGACGCGCTACATGCCCAGAAACTTCTTCGCCTGCTGGAGCTCCGGCCGTTCGGTATCCGATTCCTTTGCGACCACGAGCAGCTTCTTGTAATACGTGGTCGCCTTGCCGCGATCGCCGGCGGCCGCGGCTGCGCTTGCGCCTCCGTAGAGACTACGGAACCGATTCGGTTCCTTCTTCATCGTCGATTCGAACGCCGCAAGCGCTTCCTTGGGCTTGCCGGCCTCGAGCAGCATGAAGCCGAACAGCTCGCGCGCGGGCGCCAGCGGACCGGGAGAGATGGCGGACTTGTCGGTCGCATCCTCCGCGTCGGCGGCGGCGCCGAGCAACGTGATCGCCTCGTCCTTGCGACCCTGCGCAAAGGTCTGCCATGCGAGCGCGACGCGACGCTGAATGTCGACCTGCTCGGTCCAATACGCATCCTTCGCGTCCCGCAGCGTGTCGCGCAGCGCTGCCAGCCGATCGATGTCGGCGGTCGCCGCCGCGGGATTCCCGCTGCGCGCCGCGCCGACGGCGCGGGCGAAATGCGTGATGGCTTCGGTGTACGCCGTGTTCGCCGGGCGCGCCTGCAGCGCCGCCGCTTCGGCCCAGGCCCCTCGCTCCAGCGCGTAGCGCGCCGGAATCGCGGCCACGGCGAAGGCACCGGCGCCCGCGGCACCGGCTGTTGCGCCTTCCGCTCCACCGACGACGGCGATGGCGTGGTCGACGACCGCCTTGGCCTCCTTGTCCTGCGCGATCTGCAGATACGCGTAGGTCTGATAGTCGAGCGCGTGCAACTCTTCGCCCGCGCCGCCGTTGCTCTTGCGAGCGGCTTCCGCCGAGCGCCGGTTGGTCTCGATCGACTCTTTCCAGGAACCGACGCGCGTGAACGTGTGCGACGGCATGTGCAGCGCGTGCGGAATCGCGGGCGCGAGCGACGCATACTTCCGCGCCGCGACGAGCGCTTTGTCCGCCAGCGGCGGCGCGTCGTACGCATGGATGATGTAGTGCGCCAGACCCGGATGGGTCGGCATCTTCTGGAAGAGCGGCTCCAGAATGCCCGCCGCTTTCAGGTTCTTCGCATAGGTTTTGTCGGCCGGAGACGCCGTCTGCGCGATCGCGAGCGCGTAGAAGATTCGCGCCTCGACATCGGCGGGATTGTCGCGCGAGACCTGCTCCATCGCCGTCTCATACGCGCCGATCCGCGCCGCGTGGCTGCCGGGATCGCTCGCAGTGACGAGTTGGGCCACGGCCTGAATGAACGCACGCTCGCGGGGTGTCGGCGACCCGGTCGCCTGCGCCTTGTCGATCGATGTCTTCGTCAGCTCGATTGTACGAGCCTGCTTGATGCCGGCGAAGGGATTGCCCCAGTTGCTGAGCGCGATGCCCCAGTGCGCCATCGCGCAGTTGGGGTCGCGCGCGAGGATGGCGTCGAAGGCCTTGATCGCCTCGGGAAACCAGAACGAGTGCAGCAGCGCGACACCCTTGTTGAAGTCGTCCTTCACCGCGGCCGCGCACGAGGTCTCGAACTTCACGCTCGCGCTGCCGATCGCATCCGGCGGCATGCCGTGGCCTTCATGCTGCGCGGACGCGGCGGGGGCGCACGCGATCACGAATGCGGCCGCCAGGAGTTGGATCGTCGGTTTCATGGTCATCACCGTGCAATAGGACTGTTGACTACGTGGTCACGGCCGCGAGCACACCGCGCATGTACGCCATCGACTCGATCATGCCAGGCAGCGGATTCTTGGCGTTGATCTCGTACTCGAGGCCGACCTGCCCCTGGTAGCCAATGTCGATCAGCGTTTTGAACAGTCCCGGAAAATCGATCACGCCGCGCCCCACGGCCACCTGGCTGTCCTTGTCGCTCTTGACCGCCAGATCCTTCACGTGCATGTCGTAGAGGCGGTCGCGGCACTCGCGGCACGCCTGTACCGGATCGGTGCCGGTGCGCAGCGTGTGGCCGATGTCGATGCAGAGGCCGAGCCGCTTGTCGCGCGACTTCACGGCTGCATACGCATCCTGCGGGCGCGGCCAGTTCTTGTTCTCGGGACCGTGATTGTGAATCGCGACCTTGATGTCGTACGTCTTCGCCATCTGCTCGAGCGTGTCGAGCGCGGCCGGATCGGGGTCCGTGAAGATCAGCGGGAAGCCCGCGTTCTTCGCGTACTCGAACTCCTTCTTGATCTGCTCCGGCTTGTTGGGAATGGTGATCGTGCCGCCACCCATGATCGTGATGCCGGCCGCCTCGATCTTCGCGCGCAAGGCGCGGGTCGTTTCCGGCGGATCGGTGCGCGGGATGTGGACATCCTTGAACGTCATGGTCGTCACGCCGAGCGCCTTGGCCATCTCGAGCGCCTGGTCGAGCGTGAACTCGCGCATCGAGTACGAGGCGACGCCGAGCTTCAAAGGGCCGCCTTTGCCACCCGCCGGACCGGGCGATTCGGCATCGGTCACGCGGCCCAGCCTGGTCCAGGCCGCGGCGGCTACGGCTGTGCCAATGAAGCGGCGGCGGGAAGAGTTGGTGGTCATCGGAGACTCCTTCAGCGGGAATCCTACCGCACAACGGTGGTGCACATCTGTCCTTAGTGCTTAGTGCTTGGTCCTTGGTCCGTCCCGGCGGGTCCTCGGTCCGTCCCTGGTCCTTGGTCCATGGTCCGCGAGGGGGACCATGGACTTGGGACGAAGGACGGACCCAGAACCAAGAACCGAGGACCAAGGACCAGTTCGTCGGTCACTTTAGGGCCTCTCGGTGCTACGATGCTGCGTTAGTCTGTGCTTAAAAAGAGGAGTTACCGTGGCTAGCAAAAACGAGCAGAACGGCATCACGCGGCGCGAGTTCGCATCGCGCGTCGGCGCGGCGGCGGCAGGCATCGCAGTGGGCGGCGAGCTCTTGAGTTCGACGGTCCACGCGGCACCCCATGTCAGTGGTCGCGTGCTAGGCGCCAACGATCGGGTTGTCACCGCCAGCATCGGTATCCGTGGCCAGGGCAACTCGCTCAAGCGCGGGTTCGCGAAGCTCAAGAACGTCGAGATCAAAACCCTCTGCGACATCGACGCCAACCTGGCGCCGGAACGCATCAACGATGCGCGGCTGAGCGACGTCGCCACGTTCAAGCCGGGCTACGTCCAGGATCTGCGGCGCGTGATGGACGACAAAGACATCGACGCCGTCGTGATCGCTACGCCGAACCACTGGCACGCGCTCGCCACCATCTGGGCGCTGCAGGCCGGCAAGCACGTGTACGTCGAGAAGCCCTCGTCGCACACCGTGTGGGAAGGCCGGAAGATGGTCGAGGCAACGGCGCGCTACAACAAGATCGTGCAGGTCGGCACGATGAATCGCAGCCGGCCGGCGGTTCGCGACGCGATCAAGTTCATCCACGAAGGCGGCCTCGGCAAGGTCTACATGGCGCGCGGTCTGTGCTACAAGCCGCGCCCCGCGATTGGCAAATACCCCGACGGCCCGCTGAAGCCGGGCGAGAAGTACGCGCTCACCTTGACGTCGACGTCATATGAGCCAGCCTACGACGAGCAGTACCTGTCGAAGGTGGACTACGACCTGTGGCTCGGGCCGGCGCCGAAGCGGCCGTTCAACCGCAATCACTTTCACTACAACTGGCACTGGCACTGGAACTACGGCAACGGCGACAGCGGCAACCAGGGACCGCACCAGTTCGACATCGCGCGCTGGGGTCTGCAGAAGCAGGAGCACCCGGTGAAGATCCGATCGACCGGCGGCTACTTCGGCGACGAGTCGTCGCAGGAGACGCCAAACCTGCAGACGAGCCTGTTCGAGTACGCCGACGGCACAATCCTGGAGTTCGGCACGCGCGGCGGCTTCACGAACGACGAAGGCAGCGTGAAGATTGGCAATCTGTTCTACGGCACGAAGGGATGGCTCTGGATCGAGGAATCCGGCAGGAAGTGGCAGTCCTACTTCGGACCCAAGAACGAGAAGGGGCCGGGCGCCGACACCGCCGATCCCAACGCCGAGCCGACGGGACTCACGACGGTTGAGTACCCGCACTACCAGAACTTCGTCGATGCGATCCGCGCCGGCGATCCGAAGATCCTCACGTGCGACGTGCTCGAGGGTCACCTCTCCTCGTCGCTGCCGCACCTCGGCAACATTTCGTACCGCGTGGGCCGCCAGCTGCAGTTCGACGGGAAGGCGGAAAAATTCGTCGACGACAAACAGGCGGATCGTCTGCTGACGCGCGAGTACCGCAAGGGGTTCGAAGTCCCCACGTCGTTCGGCATTGGTTCGACTCATGAGCAAGCAGCAAAGCGGTAGCGCGCTCGCGATCGCCGGCATGGCGCTGGCGATCGTCACCGTCACGACTGTCGCGAGGCAAGCAGGAGGCGGCGGCTCGAAGAGAGTCGCCGCTCTACCGGTAAGCATCACGCCGAATGACGCGGCACGGCGCGTCGACGTCTCGATCGGCGGCCAACCGTTCACGTCGTACATCTGGCCCGAACGGCTGAAAAAACCGGTGCTGTACCCGCTGCGCAGCGCGACTGGCACGCTGGTCACGCGCGGCTGGCCGTTCGACCCGCGCCCAGGCGAGCGCGTCGACCACCCGCATCACGTCGGGCTGTGGTTCGACTACGGCGACGTCAACGGCATCGACTTCTGGAACAACTCCGACGCGCTCAAGCCCGAAGAGCAGGCGAAGATGGGCGTGATCGTCCACCGCAGGATCGTCGATACTCGTAGCGGCAAGGAGAGCGGCACGTTAGTCGCTGCCGCGGACTGGATCGGTCCAGGCAGCGTCACGTTCCTGCACGAGCGCACGATATTCGTGTTCCGCGGCGATGCCACGAGCCGGACCGTCGACCGCATGACGACGCTGACCGCAGCCGATCGCCGCGTGGTGCTCAACGACAACAAGGAAGGCCTCTTCGGCCTGCGGGTGGCGCGTCAACTCGAACAGCCGTCGACAACCCCGGAAACGTTCACCGATGCGAGCGGCAGGGCAACGACGGTAAAGGTGCTCGACAACGCGGGCGTCACCGGCTCCTACACCAGCAGCGAAGGCAAGACGGGCGACGCGGTGTGGGGCACGCGCGGGAAGTGGACGATGCTGACCGGACAGATCGGGAAAGAAGAGGTGACGCTCGCGATTCTCGATCACCCGAACAACTTCGGGTTCCCCACCCACTGGCACGCGCGCGGGTACGGTCTTTTTGCGGCGAATCCCATCGGACAGAAAGCACTTACCGAGGGCAAACAGCCGGCGACGAACCTGACGCTCGAACCCGGTCAGTCGGCGACGTTCCGGTATCGCTTCCTGATTCTGAACGGAACGGCAACGCCCGATTATCTCGAGCGCGAGTTCACCGCGTTTACGGCGGCGTCAGCGACGCGTTCGCAGCCATAGACACGCGCGCCATCATCTGCTGCAGGCGTCCGGCGGCGCTCCCCCCGTGTCAGCGTTGTTGAGACGCTGCTGCAGCAACGCCCGATCTTTGCGCGGGCTCTCGGCAACGATGCGGCGGCCGATTGGCTCGAGAAAACGGCCGAACCTCCGCAGCGTCGCGGCGTCGTTCACAAGAAGCGCCGCCCTGATCTCCTTCAGTGTGTCCGGCGTGACGAGCTCCATGCGGCCGACGAACACTCGCGCGACCTCGTCTGGCGGCGGCTCGATACGCAGCGGCAGAATGGCGTCGACCTCCGAGCGCGGCACGACATAGATGAGCCGAGTCCCTTCCTCGAACCACGAATCGCGCCACGTCTCGAGCATCGCGGCCGCTTCTGCGGCGTACAGGCCGCGTGCAAGCAACAGCCGCTCGAGCTCGGTTGTCGGCTCCCGATCCACAACCTGTGGATCGGCGACGACCTGGCCGCCAGCCGCGCGCCGCACCTCATAGGCAACGCGTCCGCGATCGTTGCTGAACAGAATGACGTCGCCAATCGGCCGGTTGCCTGGAGTGGTGACAACCACCTGGCCTCTGGCGTCAACGGTCGCGGCGATCGGCGGCAGGAAGCGCCCGACGCCCCGATAGAACAGGAATTTTTCGCGGTCCGGGCCCGATCGGAGCGGCGCCGCCTCCGTCCGCCGAGCTGCGTAGTAGTGACTGGCGCCCCGTTCGACGGGAAAATCCTCTGCGACGCCAGGCGACACGTTCACGTCTTTCCATGCGATCGTGCTGGCCGAACCAAACACGGCGGACCCGCTGGCCGGTGTCACCGTCGCGTGAGGGAACCACTCGGTGATCACACCCTGTCGAAATCGAACGCTGACGCGCACCGTAGTCTGGCGAGCGGCATAAAAGTACAGCACCGGCGTTTCCATGCGCACCGTGCCCGACAGCCTGCCCTTGATGTTGAAACGGTTGCGTTCGACGAAACACGGCAGGTCGCTCGGTCCAGCCTGCGGCAGCCATTCGGCGGCCGCCCCGTCCGCGCCCGCGATCGACGTGAAAGTGCCCCACTCATGGACGGTGAGGCCTGTGGAATCGCTCGTACCGGTCGAGGCCGGCGGAGCGGCGAAGGTCGCCGCAGTCAGGAAAAGGCCGACGATAGGCGTTGACAGGGAACGCATACCGTCGAAGACGGCCCCGACGTGCAGGTGTTAACGCACACTCACCCCAGTCGGACTGCAGCGGCGATCTCGAAGACACCGGTCATGACCGCCCACGCGCCTATGAAGAGGACCAGGGCCAACGCCGTGATTCCTGGCCACAGGGGGCGTGCCCGGTCGGTGTACGGGTTCGGGAGATTATTTCTTGTCCGGCGCGCGATACGCCTCCCGGGCGCGAACCTGATGACGGCCGTCGACCTCGACCTTCAAGCGCCTGAGCGTTCCGTCGTGGTTGGGGTTCGTGGATGCGTAGCCGATCAGGTACTGATGGGAAAGCTCGTCGAGAATCTCGGCGAATGCACCGTGGAGGTCGTCGATTTTTTCCGTCGCAAGCGCACGGCCGCCGGTCGCGGCCGCGAGCTTGCTCATCGTCTTCCTCAGCGCCTCCATCTTCACGCCACGGCCCTGCCCAATCATGTAAAGGGAGACGTCGCTGGCCTCGAGGCGCCGCTCGACATCGGACAGCGACGCATGGCTGCCCTGATCCTCCCCGTCCGTGAACACGAGCATCGCCTTGCGCCCGGTTCCGCGGCCGAGGATGCCGACACCGGAGATGATGACGTCGTAGAGCGCCGTCGCCCCCCACGGCGCGAGGCGATCGACGGCCCGGAGACGCTGGGCCGGGTCGGTGGATTTCTGCGTCACCGAGAAGATGCTGTCGTTGAACCCCAGCAGCGTCACCTTATCCTCCGCGGAAATCGCCGAGAGGAACTCTTTGACGGCGGCCTTCACCTTCGGCATCGAGTCTTTCATGCTGCTGCTCACGTCGACGGCGAGCACGAGATCGAGCGACACGTTGTCCGACGCGAAATGCGTGATCGTCTGCTGACGCCCGTCCTCGAAGACGCGGAACGCGGCCTGCGGGAGTCCGGTCACGAACTTGCTTCTGCCGTCGGTGACCGTCGCCGTCACCTGCACGAGCTCCACATCGACCGACTCCGCGAACGCGACGCCCTTGGTGACAACCGTCGCGGCGACGCGCGCCGCGGGCCCGCTGGCGGCTGTCGCGGTCACGCGGATCTGGTGCGCCGCGATCGCCGGACCTGCGTCCCAATCACATTGGTACGGCGGCTGCGTCAGCCGGCACAGCTGTCGCCCATCGACGAAGACCGTCACGTTGACCGCCGCAGTTGCCGGATCCACCTGCGCACGGATCACCATCGGCCCGCTGACGTAGCTGCCGTCCTCGGGGGAGAGGATGCGTACGCTGAAATCCGCCGCGGCCGGTCTCTGCGCTCGCACATGCGGAGACACTCCGACCACTCCGACCACTCCGACCAGGGCGGCGACAATCGCGCGGTTCACCATCATTGGAGTCTCCGAACGGCAGCGGCCGTCGATTGTTCCGGCACGAGCGGACCATCCGCAGTGAGCGCCGCCACATAGTCGTCCAGGCGGTCGTCCGATATGGCTTGCGCGGTCCGCACCAGCGTCAGCCAGTCGCTCGGATGAATCGGCCTCGCCTGATCGACAAAATCCTGGACCGCCGCGGACAGCACGCCTCGGGCGAGCGACGCCGGCAGGCCGAGGCTGCCGAGATGCGCGGCGATGCGCAGGTTGATGTCCGCGACCTGCGTCGCCACCAGGCCCAGTTGCGGCCGGCCGGACACGAGCGGCACGCGTCCGGACACGGGCGCCGTCACGCACAGGCATCCATCGCCCGGCATGGCGGTCATTCCCCATCGGTCGAGCGGCAGATCCGCCGTCGGGCCGCCAAGACCAATCAGCTCCACGAGCGAGAACAGGGACGGCAGCAAGGCCGCATCGTGCGTGAGCGCCCATCGGCCGGCACGTCGCCGCCAACCGTCCATCCTGATCTGGTCGGCTGCCTCCTCCCATCCCGCCAGCGCTCGCTCTGGATCCATGCGAGCGTCAGCTTGGCCCGCCGAAGCGCCTTCGGCGCGAACGCCGACTTGGCTCGCCGAAGCGCCTTCAGTGCGAACGCCGCCTTGGCTCGCCGACAGAGCTGCGACGCGCGCGCGTCCGCGGACCATCGCGGCGACGATGGCGTCGCGCCCGGCATCGGTCAGATCGAGTGGATTGATCATCGCGACCGTCTTGACGAACACCTCGCGATCAGGCCCGGTCATCGTCGGCCGCGGCGGCACTTCGCCTGAGTCGATGCGACGGAGCGCGAGAACGGACAGGCCAACGTCGAGGCCCAGCAGCGATCCTTCCACGTGGCGCGGCACGCCGGCCGTGCTGACGTCGCGCGGTTCGGCCCAGGCACCGCGGATCCGTGGGATCCCTTTCGCGGCAAGGCCAAAGTCGTGGCGACGGCTGGGATCGCCGCCCATCAGCGTCGTCCCGTCCGGATCGCCGATCTCCAGCGCGTAGGCGATCGACATCAGCGCCTGCGCCAGCAGATCGTCGCCGAGACTGGATACGGATTCGGCCGGACCGGCCGCCTTCTTCACGTCCTTGTCCTGAGTGATCCTCGACAGATCCACGATCGCGCTGTACACGATGTCGGTGGGGTTCTTCGATGCGTCGACCCCCGGCGCGAGCACGACTTGCTTCTTGTCAACCTTCGGCAGCGCCGAGCTAACGCTCCTGAGCGCAGCCACGGCCGCTCGCACATCGCTCACCGTGGCGGCCTGAGCGGCCAACTTCGTCGCGGCGTGCTCGAGTTCGAGGGCGGCGCGCAGAGATGGCGATGCCATCTTTTCGAGCGCGCGCGTCAGCCGGTGCTGTTCCGGTGCGACGAGATCCACCCGATACGTTCGACCTTCCCACGACACTTTCGTGAGGCCCGCGACCGGCCCGGCGACGCCTGCCAGCGCGCGCACGAGCTCGACATCGGCATCCGCGCCAGCCGGCCACTGCAGCGCCGGAGCCAGCGCTCGATCGATCCACCGCGCGACGCCGCCGTGATACGACCCGTCGTTGTGGAACGTGACCCCTGACAGGCTCGCGACGAGCGGCTCCGCGGCGGACGCGGCAAGGCCGTGCACCCGCACGAGCCGCGACAGGACGGCGAGCGCGCCCTGGAACTGACCCAACGCCACGAAGGCGCGACGCCCGTCGACGGGCAGCAGCTCACCGGCGTGCCGCGCGGCGGCAACGTACACACGCGGATCGCGGACGCCCATGCGTTCGAGCGTGAGCATCAGCATCCGGAACCGCGGCAGCACACGGACCGCGACGAGCGCATCGGGCAGCTGCGCGTCCGGCGTTGCCGCGAAGGCTCGCTGCGCAAACGAGAGTTGATCCAGGCGCTCGGCCCGCGCCCGCAGATCCTGGACGCAAATGATCTGGGCGAGCCACCCCGCGTCGATCACGCCCTCCTCCTGCGCGTTCCTCAAGAGACGAGCCGGGTCGTCGGGAATGTCCTCGGCTTCGAGCGCGTGCTGCCAGAACAGTCGCGCCGACGGAGGAGCTGGAGCGCCGGTCAGTTGCACACGGACGCGGGTCAAGAGTTGCGTCACGTCGTGCACCGGTTGCGAGAACGGCCGCAGGTTGACGACCCATTCCTCGCGCGCCGCCGCCGCGGAGAGCAACGCCTTGAATTGATCGATGCGCGCCGCCGGATCTGGCATCCAGGAGCCGAGCGCAAACCTGACGTGCGGCACATCCAGACGGGCCAACGCCGCGTACACGAGCGCGAGCCGGCCCTGCGACGTCTCGAACACCGCACGGACGAAGTGGTCCGGGCTCGTGACCTTCTCGTTGAGCACCGATTCCCACACCGGCAGGCCTTGTGCACCGCCGGGCGGCACGACCCGGCCGGCGCGAATCCGGAGCGCGTCGCCAAACGCCGCGAACGATGCCGCGCTCTCTTCGTACAACCGGAGCAGGATCGCGGGATGCTCCGACAGGTATTGAATCGTTTCATCGTCGAGCGCGGCCAGGCCATGGGCAAGCAGCGCGGCGCGCCGATCCGACATGATGGTCGCGAACAGCATCGGCGCAGGCACGGGGCGGTGGAACACTGCATCGCCCCACAGGGCCGAATTGAGCGGCACCGGCACGGTGTCCGTGGGTATCTGAACGCGGACGGTCTCGCCCGCGTTCAGCTGCGTCGCGAGCTGCGCGAGATCGATGCCGAGGTCCGCCAGCTGCCGCACGCGCTCCGCCGCCTGTTTGTTATCGGTGACCTCGACGCTGAACGCCCTGTTTTTCTCGCGAAGCTTCAACCCCACCAGATCCAGGAAGTCCTTGAGGCGCGCGCGATCGTTCTTCGCCGCCATCGCCAGCGCGATGCCGGCGGCGCCAGGCTGGACCGCCGCGAGCGCGGACTGGAACCGGGCCACGCCGTCCACGTAGCGCGTCAGCAGCGCGGTCTTGCCGTCGCTTTCGGCGCTCTTGCCTTCGCGTGCGTCGTAAAGGACGCGCACGAGCTCCGCGAGAAACTGCGGACGATCGGGCGCCGGCTCGATTCCAAGCGCGCGCGCCATCGCAACGGTCCCGCCCGGAACCGGAACGTCCTCACTGATAGCGGCGTTCGCCGCGGCGGCGGGCGCCGCGGCGAGCCATGCCGCAATCATCAGTGTCGCGATCCTCATGCGCAGCTCACTGTAGCGCAAAGGTCACGACGACGGTCATGATGACGACAATCGGCACGCCATTCAGCGTCGATGGCTCGTACTGCCACTGGCGGACGGCGTCGACGGCCGCCTGGTCGAGTAACGCCACGGAGTGGAGCACCTTGACATCCTGCACCCTGCCGTCGGTACCGATCACGGCTTCGACGAGGACGGCGCCCTGCGCTCGCGTCGACGACGCGATTGCCGGATAGACAGGCTTCACGTCTTTGATCTTCCGCGGCGGTTTCACGTCGGTTCCGGCCCGCAGGATCGTCGGGCCAGGTGGACCAGGCGCGGACGGAACGTTTCCGACTCCGCCGACGACGCCGCCAGCGACGCCACCCGGCACGCCGCCCTCGACTCCAGAAACTCGATTCTCGTCGCCCGTTTCCGGAGTGATTCCTGTCGGAACGTCGACCGGCGCGGCCGTTCCGTCCACCTTGGACGGCGGCGCCGCTGCCGCCGGAACGACCGCCCGAGTTTTCGACTGCGGCCGTTCGGCGGTCGGCGATGCTATCGGCTCAGGGGCCGGAACGTTTGGTGGCGGCGCGAGGAATGCCGGCATGTCAACGCCGGGACTGAACGCAGTGATGATCAGCTCGTCGGGACGGGTCATCAGAAAGGCAAGCAATGGGATGACCGCGCAGATGTGCAGCACCAGCGAGACGCCGTACCCGCTTCGCGCGTGGCCGGCCTGTGACTCGATAAAGACGCGATCGCTGAACCACTCGCGCTGACCCGCGCGATCCGTCGGCGCCGCGCCGTCAGGCTGCGGATGCCACGGTGTCCGCTTCTTCACACGCGGCGGCGAGCGGCGCGCAACGCCGACGATGTCCGGAGGCACGAGAAACGTGCGAAGACCAGAACAATCGGGATGGACGTCAACCGATGGTGGCGCCGGTTTCACAAGGCGCCCATTATTCGCGAGATCGTTGCGACGCGCTGAAAAAATTGCGCAAAGCCTGACCGGCCTCAAGTCACCCCGAGTTCCAGGTACGCGCAGGTTTGTGGAGGTGATGACAATCCGCCGTCCTGCGCCTCGAGGTCGTACATCAAACGATCCAGATGAGCTCGCCGTCGTCCGCGGCCGCGACGATCGGGATCCTCAATCGCGAGGACTGCGGCCGGTTTCAGATCGTGCGGCCCAATTCAAGATCAGCGTTATTGGTGATGTGGCGTCCTCCGTCAGCGTGTTCACGAGAAAGCGCTGCCCGTCCGGCGAGACGACGTACTGCTGCCGCGAGTTCGTCTGGAGAGGGCCGCCGACCTGCATGGCGAACAGCGCGCGCGGTGTGCCGGCTTCGAGTCCCGTACCAGCCGAGGCGACCCGAAGCGGCACCGCCATCAGCTTGCCGTCGAGCGCAATGTAGAACAATTCCTTCGCGTCCCGCCGCCAGCGCACCTGTGCGCCGCCGCTGTCCGAGATTTGAAGCGTGCGCCCCGGACCTTGAAAGGGCCGGACGTAAATCTCGAAGCGCCCGGATTCATTCGACTGGTACGCGATCCATCTGGCGTCTGGCGAGAATTGTCCGTCTTCCTCTTCGAACGCGGTCTGCACCACGGAAAACGGTTTCCGGTCGCCGTCCATCGGCAGAGCCCAAAGGTCGCGGCCGCTTTTCGGATCCCTGGTGATGAAGAGCAGAAAGCGCCCGTCCGGCGACCAGTCCGTCACCCATTTCTCGGGAGCGGATGCCAGGAGCACCTGGTCCGAGTCGGCGCTGTCGACGGCTTTCTGATACAGATCGCCGGGATGGCCGTTCCGGATGGAGCTGAACACGATGCGGCGCCCATCAGGCGACCACATCGGGTTCGAATCGGCGGCCGGGTCTGTAGTGAACCGGCTGAGCACGCCGCGACCGAGATCGAGCAGCCAGATGTCCCCATTGTTATTGAACGCGCGGTGAACGGCGATGCGCCGGCCGTCGGGTGAGGCCGACGGGCTGAGCATGTTGGCCGCGGGCTCGCCAATTGTTCCGAGCTCCTTGCCGGATCGATCGAACCAGACGAACTGGCGCTGCCCGCCGGCTGATCCCGTGCGGTACGCGATCGGACCAGCCGCCGACACCGCCAGCGGCGCACGCAGCAGCGGCCCGTTCACCGTGATCTGATCCGCGATCGGGAAGGCATCGCCTGTCAGTTTCAAGGAGCCTGCGTCGAACGGTCTGGCAAACAACGTCGTCTGCCGGACGAACAGCAGATGGTCCGACGCGTACACCGCCGCGGCTTCGGTTTCCAGCAGTCGTTGACTGTCCGGGCTCCCCAGCTCGGCGACGTACACCCCGCGCGTGTCGGATGTGCCCGGACGGTAGTACAAGAAATGACGGCGGTCGGGCAGAAACTGTGGAAACCGGCCTTGCTGGGCGAGGGCGGCCGGCTCGCCGCCCGACGCGGCGATGCGAAACATGGGGACGATGCCAGGTGAAGGTTCGAAGACGATCGTACCGTCGTCGTTCCACGCCCCGCCGCGGCCTCCCTCGATGTTCGCGAGAACCTGGATCGATCCGCTGCCGATGTCGATCCGTTTCAGCTGGCGGTCCGCGAAGAACCCCAGGGATCGACCGTCGGGCGACCAGAACGGAAACGTGGCGCTTTCGGTCCCTGGAAGCGCGCGGGCCGTCGCCGAATCGAGCGATCGCACCCACAGCCGCGAGCCGCCTTCGAAGCGTGCGACGAACGCGACTGTCTTGCCATCCGGTGAGATCGCCAACGACACCGGATCGCTGGTAGGTGGCGTCGCGATATCCAGCCGCATCTCTGTGGCCGATGGTCCCGGACGCCGCATCCAGACGGCTTGAACGATCGCCGCGAGAGTGACGACGGCGAGCGCCGTACCTAGAATGGCGCGTTCCCGGCGTGACTGGCCGCGCGAGACCATCGCATCCGCAAGTTCTACCTGCTCGACATCGTCGAGATCGAGACGCGCGTCCGCGATGTGGCGAAGCCTGCGCCTGCGATCTTTCGCGAGACAACGTCGAAGCACACGACGAACTGCAGCTGGCACGTCGGCGGGTACGCGACTCCAATCGGGCTCCGCTTTGAGCACGTTCGCGAGCAGCTCGGTGACCGTGTCGCCCTCGAACACTGGCCGGCCCGTGAGCATTTCGTAGAGGACGCATCCGAATCCCCAGATATCTGTCGTGTGATCGGCGTCCCGTCCCGTCGCCTGCTCCGGCGACATGTATGCCGCGGTTCCGAGAATGACGCCGGCGCTGACGGCCGTGATGGTCGGCGAATGCGAAATGCCGCCCTCCGCATCACGGGCCTCACGGACCTTCGCCAACCCGAAGTCGAGGATCTTCACCTGCCCGCCGCGCGTCAGGGCCACATTCGACGGCTTCAGGTCGCGATGCACGATGCCCCTGTCGTGCGCCGCCTCGAGCGCCTCCGCGATCTGTTCGGCGGCAGCGATCGACTCGGCGATGGACATCGGCCCGCGTCGGATACGATCCGCCAACGTCTCGCCCTCGATGAACTCGAGCACAAGGAACCGGGTTGATCCGACAAGCTCGAACCCGTAGATGGCCGCGATGTGCGGATGATTGAGGGAGGCGAGCACCTCCGCCTCGCGTTGGAAACGGGCGACGCGATCCGGCTCGCGCGAAAACGCCTCAGGCAGGACCTTGATCGCGACCTCACGCTTGAGACGCAGATCCCTTGCACGATAGACCTCGCCCATGCCGCCGGCTCCGACGAGCCCGACGATTTCATACCCGCCCAGCGTGCTGCCGGCGGTCAACGGCATGGTGAGAGGGGCGATTATATGAGAAGCGGGAGAAGCGCCGATGCAGGTCCGTCCAGCTCCGACGGAGCGCCGATGAGGACGCTCCAGACGCAGCTGGCGGTGGTTCTGGTTGTCGACAACGCGGCCAAGGCGTTTTGGCCGCCGGCTATATACTGTGACATTACGGAGGAGGTGTTCGATGGGATGGAAGATCTCCGGACGAAGCATCGAGTTGTGCAGCTGCAAGATGTTATGTCCGTGTTGGTTGGGCCCCGATGGTGAACCCGACCGGGGCTGGTGCGCCGGCGTCTTCGCGTTCGATATCAGGGAAGGCGAATCTGACGGCGTCAAGTTGGATGGCACACACGCCGCCTTCACCGGCGAGTGGCCGGGCAATTTCTTCGCCGGTAACGGCACGCTACGCGTGTACATCGACGAAAGCGCGACCAGTGAACAACGCCGAGAGTTGGAAGCGATCTTCAGCGGCAAGAAGGGCGGCCATCTCGAGGGGTTGCTTGGCGCTGTGATCACGAAGCGGTTGCCAACGCAAGTCTCGAAGATCGACATCCAGTGGGGCGACACCCCGTCTTTAACGATCGGGACTGTCGGCCGGGCAAAGCTGCAGCCGATCAAAGACGCGGCCGGGCGGCCAACCAAGGTACAAGGTGCGGCCGCGCAGGCCGGTTTTCAGATCGACAGCATGGACTTGGCCAGCAGCAAAGGCAGCAGCTGGTCTGATCCCGATATGCGCGCCTGGGAAGGCGATTCCGGCACGCTTCATCACTTCAGCTGGAGCGCCTAGCAGCTTGAAAGGAGCGCGTTATGCGATTGCAGCGCGTGTTTTGGGTGGTCCTCACCATGGCAGTCGCGACGGCGGTAGCGGCGGCCGATCTTCCGTACGCCGGCAAATGGAAGATGAATCCCGCGAAAAGTGACTTCGGCGAGTCGACCATCACTTACGAGCAGCTTCCGTCCGGCGAGATGCAGGCGACCGCCGTTGGTGAGTCCTACAAATTCAAAGCGGATGGAAAAGATTACCCGGCCATCTTCGGCAATACGGCCGCCTGGACGTCCCTCAGTCCCACCAGTTGGCGAACGACGTGGAAACTCAACGGGAAAGTCTTGACGACGGACACGTTGACGTTGTCAGCCGACGGCAAGACCCTCACGGTGAACTCGAAAGGAACGAAACCGAATGGCGAGATGCTCGATGACACCGTGGTGTCAGAGCGCGTCTCCGGGGGGCCAGGGCTGGCGGGAAAGTGGAAGACGAAGAACATGAAGTCCACGGCGCCCAGCGTGCTCGAGCTCACGCCGTCAGGAACCGACGGCGTGACGTTCAAGATCGTCGACATGGATCTGACGTGCAACGGAAAATTCGACGGGAAAGATCATCCGTGCACCGGTCCCACGCTCGCGCCGGGATGGACGGCTTCGTTCGTCAACGCCGGACCCCGCGCGCTCGACATGACGATTAAGAACAACGGGAAGGCGCTGTTCAAGCTGTCGTACTCGCTCTCCGCCGACGGCAAGACGCTGACCGAGAGCGGCACCGCGACGGCGGCCAACGAGAAGACGAAGGTCGTGTACGACAGGCAGTAGCAGCCGAGAGCTGCCGATGGCAGTGTCGTCGAAGATTACCTCCGACGTGCGGGGGAGCGGTTTGCACATGTCCCATAGCGAGCGTGCAATTCACCACAAAGGGCAGCAAGCATTGTGGTGATTCAGCTCATCGAACCAGCTACGCGCTACTGAGAATGGCGCGCAGACCTAGGAATTCGCGCAGGCGTTGCACCTCCGCCTCGAGCTCGCGCGCGAAAGCGCGATCGCGCGGTGGCGACGAGTCGACAAACCCCAGGTCGGTCTGGAGCTCGCCGTTCTTGACCGACACATTGCCCCAGCCGATGACGCGATCGCGCCAGAGCAGCGGCAGCGCATAGTAGCCGAGCTTGCGCTTCCGCGCCGGCGTATACGCTTCGAACCGGTACGCCCAGCCCCAGAAGATCTCGAAGCGGCGCCGATCCCAGACCACCGGATCGAAGGGCGCCAGCAGACGGACTGCGTCCTGCGGTGCGACCGTTGCCACATGCTCGTCGGCCGGCCAGTACCAGTCCAGGGTGTCCACGCGTGCGCGCGACAGCCGCGCTTTCGCTCGCTGCAGCGCCGTTTTCAATTCCCCGCGCCACTGCGGCACGGCGTAACGCAATTGATGCACGAGGCTCGACAGGCTTGCACCCGGCATCGGTCCGTACAGCCGGACGGCGACGTCGACCAGCGCATCGACTCGTGCGCGCCGCGCAGCCGCACCTGCCGGCGCGAGGACCGGGTCGCGCGTCGTATACACGCGAATGCCTGCGTCGCGCCGAGCGATGCGCAGCAACCCGCGGTAATGCATGTCGTCGAGCAGATGAGTGGTCGCGCTCGATGATCCGCCCCAGTAGTTGGTCACCCGTCCGTGCGAGAAATGCGCATCCACTTCGCGCGGATGCACCGGGCCGCGGCCGCGGACGAACTCGAGCAGCAGCTGTGTCTTCGTCCTGCGTCCAGGCGTCCAGCGCGATCTGTTCGCGCGCGGATGCATGAGCGCGTGCACGGCTTTCGTCACGAAGCCGTAGTTGATGAAGACGTCCTCCTCGATCTCGAGTGTCGCGTACTGGCGTTCGAGATCGCCGGCGCGGTACTCCTTGACGCGGTGTCGCAGCGTCAAATCCTGCGCGCGGGCGGGCGCGCGAATCGGGTCGGCCTGTACGAAGCCCAGCGTCTCGAGGGCGCGCTTCAACGAGGTGGGGGGGAAGAGGCTGCGGCCGACAGCAAAGCGCCGCAGCGCGTTCAGAGAGATCGGCATGGAGGCCATTGACGGTTCGGTGGGCGCGATGAGCGATCTCGGCGGCAGGTGTCCGCCCAGCTCGGCGCGAATGTCGCCCCTCGCGACTGGTATATAGGATGCCTGTACACGGGGTGTCAACATGCGCTCGATCAATTGCGCTCGATCAATTCGATGCGGCTGACGCCTGGACGCACGCGGTGGGGCCCCAACCGTGGGAGTAGAATATCGACCCGTGCGCGCACTCGTGATGACGACGGAACCGCAGGTACTGCCCGCGTGACGAGCCCGGACGGTCCGCTGCGGATTGCAACGGGCACCAAGATCGGTCCCTATGAAATCGTCGGCTGGCTTGGCGCCGGCGGCATGGGCGACGTCTACCGCGCGCGCGATCCCCGGTTCGGGCGCGAGGTCGCGATCAAGATGATTCCCGACACGTTCGCGACCGACGCGAACCGCCTGCACCGCTTCGAGCAGGAAGCCCGCGCGGCCGGGCAGCTCAATCACCCGAACATCCTGGCGGTCTACGACGTCGGGCTCCATGCCGGAGCGCCCTATCTCGTCTCCGAGCTGCTTGAAGGAGAATCGCTCCGCAGCCGGCTGCATGGCGGCGCACTGCCGGCGCGCAAGGCGATCGGCTACGCGCGCCAGGCGGCGGAAGGACTCGCCGCCGCCCACGACAAGGGCATCGTCCACCGCGACGTGAAGCCCGACAACCTCTTCATCACGAGGGACGGCCGCGTCAAGATTCTCGACTTCGGCATCGCCAAGCTGACGCGATCCGGCGACGATGCTGCGCACACCGGCTTCCCCACCGAGACGGAAGCGGGAATGGTGGTGGGCACGGCGAGCTACATGTCGCCGGAGCAGGTGCGCGGCGAACCGGTTGATCACCGATCGGACATCTTCAGCTTCGGCGTAGTGCTGCACGAGATGCTCGCCAGTCGGCCTGCGTTCACGCGCGCGACCACGCCCGAGACGATGACCGCCATTCTGAAGGACGATCCGCCGCCGCTGCTGGCGGCGGACGTCTCGCCTGCGCTCGCGCGCATCGTCTCCCGGTGTCTCGAGAAAACGCGCGAGATGCGGTTTCAGTCGGCGCGCGATCTCGCGTTCGGTCTCGAAGTGCTGTCCGACACCGCCGCCACAGCGGCGGCAGCGGCCATCGGGCCGACGCGGAGGCGCTGGCGCACGGCGATGGGCGTCGCAGTCGTCGTGCTGAGCCTTCTTACAGCCGCCGCGAGCTTGCTGACTCGGCGCACAGCACCGCCTGTTGATAATCCGCTCGCCAACGCCAGGTTCACGCCCCTCACGGATTGGGAGGGCACGGAAGCGCTCGCCGAAATCTCGCCCGACGGGAGGTTCGTGGCCTTTCTCGCCGACAAGGCAGGTGAGTTCGACATCTGGCTCAGCCAGGTGGGCACCGGCATATCCAGAAATCTCACCGAGAACATCCCGCCAATGAATCCCCCCTCGATCGTCCTGCGGAGCTTTGGCTTCAATGGCGACGGGGCAGAGATCTGGTTCAGTGTGTCGGGCCAGCCGGGGGATCGCAAGAGGCTCATGCCCCTGATGGGCGGCGCGTCGCGAGTGTTTCTGGGCGAAGGCGACACCACGCCCGCCTGGTCTGCAGACGGCCGTCTCGTGTATGGCAACAACAAAGGTGGTCTCATGTTTGTCGCCGATCGTACCGGCGCAGACGCGCACCAGATCCTCGGGCCTGAAGCGGGCGGGCACCGGCGCAATCCGGTCTGGTCACCAGACAGTCAGTGGATCTACTTCGTCCGCGGATCGGAGCCGACCGACGAGATGGACGTGTGGCGCATTCGACCTTCCGGCGGATCGCCGGAGCGGCTGACCGAGCACGCCGTTGCGAATTTCCTGGCGCCGATCAGCGCGCGCACGCTCCTCTACGTGGCGCTCGCGGAGGACCGGTCGGGACCGTGGCTGTGGGCCCTTGACGTCCCGAGCAAGGTCACTCGCCGCGTGACCTCGGGCCTCGACCACTACACGTCGGTGTCGGCCAGTCGCGACGGCCGGCGTGTTGTCGCCACCATCGCCAATCCAACGGCCAGCCTCTGGACCGTGCCGATTCTCGATCGGCTCGCCGAGGATCGCGACGTCCAGCGGTATCCGGTGACAACGGTGCGGGCGCTGGCGCCACGCGTCGGCGGGACGTCGTTGTTCTTTCTGTCCGCCCTCGGAACGGGATACGGGCTGTGGAGGTTCCACGATGGAGAGGCGTCCGAAATCTGGAAGGACCCTGACCGGCCGTTGTCCGAGCCGCCTGCGGTGTCGCCGGATGGGCTCCGCGTGGCAGTCGTCGTCAGACAGCAGGGGAGGCGGCACCTGACCGTCATGTCGGCGGACGGCACCAACGCACAAACGTTGGCTCCGTCCATCGACATCGAAGGAGCGCCCGGCGCCGGCACCGTTGACTGGTCGCCGGACGGCGCCTCGATCGTGACAGGCGGCAGGAATGCGGAGGGGCCGGGGTTGTTCACGATCCCCGTGGCTGGCGGTGCGCCCGTCCGCCTCGTCGCCGGTCCGGCGGTCAATCCGATCTGGTCGCCGGACGGTAGCCTGATTGTGTATGCCGGTCCGTTCGTCATCGGTCAGGTCGAGCTCTTTGGAGTGCGACCGGATGGCACTCCTGTCTCGCTGCCGCCCGTGCGCGTCCGCCAGGGCGGCTATCGCTTCCTGCCCAACGGGAAGAGTTTGGTGTACCTGCCGCTGGTTCGGTCCCTGGACTTCTGGCTGCTCGATCTCGCTACGAAGAGCCGACGTCCGCTCACCCGACTCAGCGATCAGGGCCGGCTACAAACGTTCGACATTACGCCTGACGGAAAACAGATCGTGTTCGACCGCGCGCGCGAAAACTCGAATATCGTCCTGATCGATCTGCCAGCGACTTCGCAGCTATCCTCCACGGGGCCGTCGTGAGAATTCGCTTCGGCCCGTTCACGCTCGACCTCGACACCAGACAACTCACGCAGGGGGATCGCGAGATTCATCTCGCGCCCAAGGCATTCGATCTGCTGGCGGCGCTCGTGGCGGAGCGGCCGAACGTGTTGTCGAAGGCCGCGCTGCAGGAACGCCTCTGGCCCGACACCTTCGTTGCCGAGGCCAACCTCTCGAATCTGATCGCCGAGCTCCGCGAGGCGCTCGGTGACAATGCGCGCGCACCCGTCTTCCTTCGGACTGCGCATGGATTCGGCTACGCGTTTTGCGGGAATGCCACAGTTGTGGCGCACGCGCGTGGCCCGGCGCCGGATCGACCCGTGTGCTGGGTGGAGTGGGGCGCGCAGCGATTTCCCCTTTCCCTGGGCGAGCACGTGATCGGACGCGATCCCGATGTCGACGTCAGACTCGACGCCTCCACGGTCTCCCGTCGTCACGCGCGGCTGGTGGTCACGGCTGAAGCGACGATCCTCGAGGATTTCGACAGCAAGAACGGCACGTTTCGCGGCGGCGAGCGCGTGATCTCGCCGATCCAGCTCGCCGATGGCGATGCGATCGGCATCGGATCGCTCCAGCTCACCTTCCATGTGCGCGCCGGCTTGATGTCGACCGAAACGCAGGCGCGGTCTGCGCCCTGAGCTCGCGCTCGGCTGAAGCCTTGGTGCGATTTGCAGATGGTCGCAGCGCGAAGGCTTTAGCCGAGCGTGAGAATCAGAACTTGATCTTTACGCCAAGTTGCATTTGACGGGCATCGTTCACGGTGCTCGTGATTTGGCCTGCCGTGGTTAGCGGCGCTTCGCCTTCAACGCCGGTGAACACCACCCGATTGGGAATCGAAAAGTTCGGCCGGTTGAACACATTGAACGCTTCGACTCGAAACTCGAGTGCGCCGCCTTTGCCGGCGACATGCCAGCTGTGGTGCTTGACCGCGGACAGGTCGACGTTGACGAATCCGGGCCCCCTCAGCATGTTTCGTCCCGAATCCCCGAGAAAGCCGCGCGGCTGCAGCACGAATGCATTCGGGTCGAAGTACCGGTTGGGACCGCCGAGCACGATATCCTCCGGCCTCACCCCGGGCCGCAGGCTTGGGCGATCCTCGGCGCCATTCGCCACGTTGCCCGACCGTGACCAATTGGCGCCCGCCCCGATCGAGGGCGAGAAGGGGACGCCGGACCGCAGCACTCCCAGCCCGTTGACTTGCCAGCCGCGGGCGAACGCGCCGGCGAGCCCGGTGAGCCGCTCACCAAACGGCAGCTCCCACGAGATGTTCATGGCTAAGGTATGCCGCACGTCAAAATCCGCCGGGCCGTGGTCGTTCCGAGGGTCGATCGGATCCTGCGGAAAGACCGAGCTGTTGGTGGCGTCAACGCCCACCTGTCCCTGGGTCTCGTCGATCACTTTTCCCAAGGTGTACGAGGCCTGCCACCGGAGCCCGTGAGTGAAGCGTTTCCTGGCCCCGAGCTGCAGGGCGTTGTACCAGGATCGCCCGCCGGTGGTCCTGAAGTCGATCGAACCCCAGTTGGGGTTCTGCCTGAGGGCATCGGGCGGAAAGAACTTGGTGCCGTCGGAGAGAATCTGAGGGACGGCGGGATTCCCCTCGATGGCCTGCGCCAGGTTGTACCCGCGAGAGCCCGCGTACCCCGCTATCAGGACGAGATTCGGCAGCACTTCCTGTTCAAGAGTGACATGGCCTGTCAGCATGCGCGGTTGCCGGACGTGATAATCGAGGGCGCGGGCCGACCGGTCTGGGATGTTCCGCTCGAACGAGGGATACGGAAACGCCGGATTGGGGACGTTGATCGACTCCGCGAAGGGCGGGGAAAACGTGGCGGCCAGCAGCGCCGTGTTGAACGTCCCGTCGGTGTCGTAGTAGATGCCGGCGCCGCCTCGAACCGACGTCTTGCTGTCGCCGGAGACATCCCACGCGAAGCCGACCCGCGGACCGAGATTCTTCAGCGACGGGTTTTCAAAAATCGCCCCCACGGTGAAGTCCTTGTCGGTCAGCGGCTGTCTCAAGGACGAATCACGGCCGCTAGTATCGTTCGGCACCGTGTCGAACTCGTAGCGGACGCCGAGGTTGAGCGTCAGCCGTGCGTGCAGCGTCAGATCGTCCTGCACGTAGAAGCCGAACAATGTACTCCGCCGAGAGCGCTCGATCTGCGCGCCGGGCCGCACCCCCGTGAAGCGCGACGGAGTGCCGGCCAGGAATGCATCGACGCTCGAGAACGTGAATCGTCCCCGGAGATTCGTGCTGGTGACGGAGTACGTGTTGTTCCGCTCAATGAGCACGCCGGCCTTGAGGAATTGCCGGCCTTTCGAGTACGCCAGGTCGTCGCTGAATGTGAAGTACTCGATGTCGTTGATCGACGGATTGTTGCGAGACGGACCGAGCACGTCCAGGCCGCTCACGGAGATTTCGCCGATCGTCGTCTGCCCGGCGACGAACGCAAGCTCGGGCCCGACCCCAGAGGTGACCACACGCTGCCCCAGTTTCACGCCGCTGTACGAGAACCGCGCCGTGTTCAAGAGGGCGGCGCCCAGCGTCCGCCTTTCCTCGATCGTCAGCCATTGACTTCGGGACTTCTGGTCGCTGGAAAAGCGAGGGTAAGGAGTTGGGAGGCTCCTCGACGCATCGTCGATCGCGTAGCGCACGAATACGGCGTCGGCGCCCGAAAAACTGTGGTCGATCCTCAGCTGTGCAAGAGTCTCACCGGTGGATTGGTCGAATGGGAACGTGTACCGGGCTATCGAGGCGTCCAGCGCCGGCCCGTTTGGCAGGGGAAGCAGATCGAGGTACGGCCGTACGGCAGGATTGACCGGCCCCGCGCGCGCAGCCGCGCTGGGAACCGTCGTCACCCGGGTGAGGGTCAGGCGCTCGGCCAGTCGTTCCGCGCCGCCAAAGAAGAATGTCCTGTCCTTCCGGATTGGGCCGCCGGCCGTCGCCCCGAACTGGTGCCGCTCGAACGGCGTGGCGCCGACGGCGAAGAAGTTGCGCGCGTCCATGGCACTGTTGCGGAAGAACTCGAATCCCGAGCCGTGGGGCTGATTCGTGCCCGCTTTCGTGACCACACTGATCACGCCGCCCATCGCCCTGCCGTAGTCGGCTGAAAACGCGTTCGTGACGACGCGGAATTCCCGAATCATGTCGACGCCGAGCGTCGTGTCAGCCGCGGTTGAGACGGCGACGCCGGCGTAACTGCTCATGTTCGCGCCGTCGAGCAGATAGCTGTTGGCGCGGCCGTTGGCGCCATTGATGTTGATCTGTTGGCCACGGCTCGTCAGGCTATTGGTGTTGCGCATGTTGAAGACGGCGACCCCGGGCTGGAGCAGCGCGAGCTCGATGAAGTTGCGACCGTTCAGGGGCAGCTCTTCGATCGTCTTCTCGTCGACGAGGGCCGAGAGCGCGGAGCTTTTCGTGTCCACGAGCGCCGGCGTGCCGGACACGATCACCATCTCGCTGGTGCCGACCGTGAGCGTCAGGTTCAGGCTGGCCTCCTGGCCGACGGCCAGCTGAATGCCGCTTCGCACGGCGGGTGTAAACCCTGGGAGGCTCGCGCGCGCGTCGTACATGCCTGGCGGCAGTCCCGGAACGTTATACGAGCCATCGTCGGCCGTCACAACAGATCGGGTGAGCCCCGTCTCGACATTCTTCAGCGTGATGGCGACGCCCGGGAGCACGCCGCCGGTTTCGTCTGCCACGACGCCAGACACGGTCGCAGCGGTGATCTGCGCGGATGCAGCGGGCACACCCAGAGCCATCACTACGAGCACGGTCGCGGTGATCGGGCACGAACGCCGCGTGGTCGATGCGCGGAACGTCGTCGCTTGAGTTTTCATTGCGGGCTCCGATTATGCGCCCGCACCGACCGTCACCAGACTGCTTACTGCCCCATTGTCATAACCGTCGTCCAGCAGGTATCGGAACTCGTACTGGCCGGCCTGACTTGGCGCGGTGAGCGTGAATGTGCCGGACGTCGCGCCGTCGGTCCATCCTATCCACCAGCTATGGCCCGTATTCGGGTCGCCCTTCTTGAAGAGCGCAATCCAGTCATTGTGCCCGCCGCTCGAGGTAGTCCAACTCACGCTCAGTTGGCCTCCGGGACCGACCATATTCGTACCGGCTGTGACCGTGTACACGCCAGCTGGCGATGGCACCACGGGCGCAGGCGTCACGGCCGTCGGCGTCGGGGCTGCCGGTGAGCTCGCACCGCAGCCGAGAGTTATTCCAAGGAATGCCGCAAGAGTCCCTTGGGCGAGCATCGACCGAACGATTCCTTTTCGCGGTTTGTTCAACATTGACGTTCCCTCCCGCCTCTAAGATAGCCACCACTTAGACCGGAGTCTCAGGGGACTCCCAGGGAGTTCGCAGGTTTTCTGCAGGGGGCCGCTGTGAGGATTCGCGTCTGCCCGTGCGCTCTGAGCTCGCTATCTAGGCTGGAGAAGTCAGGATTCCGAGTCGAAGAACGCCTCGACTGACGGCGCAACCGTCGGCGGCTCGGAACGAGTGATACGCGCGCCTGGCGCCGGAGCTCGCATCGCGCCGAAGAACTCGATGGCGGCGTCCACGTTGCGTTGGCGAACTTCCTCGTCGGGCTCGAGCGACCAGTTGCCCGGATCCTGCAGATTCCCGACCACGACGCCGTCCGATCGCGGGTTCATCGTGGCGTTGCCGCCGCTCGGCGTGCGGCCAGATGCGCGATAGGTCACATCCGGCTGTGGAACCATGACCGTCAGCTGCCCCTTGATCGGCACGAGCTCTTTGTCGTCGAAGAGCGTGAACGAGCCTAAGCCCGTGCAGTTCACGATGATCGGTTCGCTCAGCAGCATCAGGTCGCGCGGCGTATCGAACTTGCGGATGACGATCTTGCCGCGGAACAGGAGGAAGTCGCGTACGAGCGCATCGAGGTAAATAGACGGCTCGATCGACAATGCCGGCGTGCGCACGGCGTACTTGGTCGGGAACGGATGCTCCCCCGGGCCCAGCACTTCGCGGTTGCGGTTCGGCCGCAGATGCGCGGGCAGCAAGCCTTCATCAAACGCGCCTCCGCCGCCACCGCGCCCTCCGCCCTGCCCGGCTGGGTTGTCAGTGGCGTTGTAACTGTCGATCCAGTAGACGCCGTAGTTCTGGCTCACCAGCAGCTGCAGCTGCCGGTACGAGATCTCTGCGGCGCGCACGAACTGCGCGTCCCAGGCGGGCGTACGCCGCTCGTTGTTCACCAGCGCCGTCGTCGGCGTGAAACCCGCGAGCGACATGTTCGACGTCGTGTTTGGCGGCACGGTCATCGCGTAGATCGTGACGTCGAAGCCGCGCCGCTGGAGCTCGCGTGCCGTCGTCAAACCGGGCGATCCGCATCCAATCACGGCGACCCGGCGCTGGCCCGTGTCCAGCGCCATCTCGGCCACCATGACGCCGCACCCCCACCCGAGCGACATGCCGGCGCCAGCGTGCCCGTAATTGTGAATGATCGTTTTCGCGTCGAGCGGCTCGGCGCGAAGAACGAAGCCCGAGTCGCGGTGCGGCCGCAGTCCGACTGTCGTCCGAATCACGCGATCCCACGATGCACGAACCGGCGCGAGGTTGATTGGTGCCCGTCGCGCCGCCGGCACAGTGCGGCGCGAAGTCGCCGGCGCGCATCCACCGAGACCGGCGCCGGCCAACGCCATGCCCGCACTCTGGAGAAACGTCCGTCTGTTCATCACGAACCTTGTTGGGAGCTGGCAGCACGGTCCCTGCGGGCGTCATGTTCGTTAGCCTCGCCCGCCGTACCTGCCGGTTTTGGCGCTCTTTTGGCCCTTCTGTTTGCCTCTCGGTTCGCCCATGCGTTTATCGATTGGTTCCTGGGGCGGCGGTTTCCGATGACGCTTTCCTGGGGCATCGACCGGTCCCCGACTGCGGCGCCTCGCAGAGGCTGTCTGTTTCTGGACCCTTTTCCGCAGTGACGTGCCCGCACGGTTTACCTGATGTAGCAGGTCGGCAGCGCCATCTCGAATGCGGCCCAGCTCTTTGGTCAGCGCCGTGGGATCGAGCCAGCCTTCGGCCTTGGCCTGGACGGTCCCGATCAGGGACCCGAGTTGCTCCGCAAATGCAACGACCCTTTGCTCAACCAGACCGCTCGTCTCCGTTGCTTTCAATTGCTTCTTCCGTGCGGCTTTACCCACTGCCATGAGTCGCCTCCTCTGGAGTTTCCCGATTCACAACGCTTGCCAACGTCGGAACCCGAATCAGTCATTGTGACGACAGCAGGCCTGATAAGAGTGTTTCAGCGCTTAGATTAGACCATCGACGCGAGCGTGGAGGCCAGAGCGTCGGCGTCTTCAGTGTTGAACGGCATGGGCGGACGGATCTTGAGGACGTTGTGATGCGGACCGTCCGTGCCGATGAGAATCCCCTCCTCGCGCAGACGGTTGACGATGTCGGACGCATCGGCCATGGCGGGCTCGAGCGTCTCTCGATCGCGCACGAGCTCGACGCCGATGAAAAGCCCCGAGCCGCGCACGTCGCCGACGAGCGGACTGCGATCGACGAGCGGGCGCAAGCGTCCGAGAAGATGCGCGCCAACCCGCTCGGCATGCTCCTGCAGCCGTTCGTCCTCGAGCACGTCCAGCACCGCCAACCCAACCGCGCACGACACGGTGTTACCGCCGAATGTGCTGAAGAACTCCATCCCGTTGTCGAACGACGCCGCGATCTCTCGCGTCGTGACGACGGCACCGATCGGATGGCCGTTGCCGATTGGCTTGCCGAGCACGACGATGTCGGGCACGACGCCCTGCTCCTCGAACGCGTAGAAATGCGTGCCGATCCGGCCGTACGCCGTCTGCACTTCGTCCGCGATGCAGACGCCGCCCGCCGCGCGCACGTGGACGTACACAGCTTCGAGGTACCCGGCCGGCAGCATGATCTGGCCGGCGACACTGGGACAGCTTTCCGCGATGAATCCGCACAGTCCTCGGCCGTTCGCACGCAGCTCGTCGATCGATTGCGCGACCACGTCCGCGTACTTCGCGCCCAGGTCCGAATCGCCGTGCGGGTCAACGTTGGGGTGCGCGGGACTCAGCCGAGCGTCATCGCCATCGCCATGGCGCGACGGCTTCAGCCGAGCGTCTTCGCCATCGCCGTAACGCGACGGCTTCAGCCGAGCGTCTTCGTGGCTCTTGTACCGTCCTCGATACGAATCGGGCACCGGCACCACGTGAACCCAATCCGGCTTGCCCATTCCGCCAGGTCCGTTGAACTTGTACGGACTGATATCGACGAGCGTCGTCGTGTTCCCGTGATACGCGGCGTCGAGGACGATGAGGTCGCGCTGACGCGTGCGGGCGCGAGCGAGACGAAGGGCCAGCTCGTTGGCCTCGCTCCCGGAGTTCACGAAATAGCAGACGCGCAACGGGGCGGGCAATGTCGACGTGATCCGCTCGGCATAGCTCGTGAGATTCTCGTGGAGGTACCGCGTGTTCGTGTTGAGCGCGCGCATCTGCCGCTCCGCCGCCTCGACGATGCGCGGGTGGCAGTGGCCGACGTGCGGAACGTTGTTGTAGCCGTCGATGTAGCGGCGGCCGGTCTCGTCGAAGAGATACTGCCTCGAGCCGCGGACAATGTGCACCGGGCGCCGGTAGCCGATGCTGACATTGCCGCCGATCAGTCGCCGCCGGGCCGCCAGAATCTCGTCGCTCGTCACGCCCGCGACTCCACGAGCTTCTCCAGCAGCGGTAACGTTCGTCGAATCGGCTCCTGACTGACGCCAAGATACTCATCGTCGGGCCGTTGCTGCTGTTGCCACGCGGCAATGCACGCGCTCATGCAGAGGCGCAGCGTGGCAAGCGGAAACAGCGCCGCGAGCTCTTCGTCTCGAAGCGGATGCTCGGCATGATATCCGCTCACGATTGGGGCAGCCGTCGCTTGTGGATCCGTGCCGTCGAGGATGGCGTAGGCGACCGCGACCGCGGGATCGGCCACGGTCCAACTGTGGACCATGTCGCCGAAATCGATGATGCCTACAACTTCGGGATTAGGGATTAGGGATTTGGGATTCGCAGCCGAACCGACCAGCACGTTCCGGTCGTTGGCGTCGTTGTGAATGGCGCTGCGACGGAACGCGCGCGAGTATTTCTCGACTTCCTGAATCGCGGCCGCGCTTACGCGTTGGACGAGTTGGCGGTCGTTGGCGTCGCGGATGAGCGGCAGGTAGTCGTCGATGACGCGCGCCGCGCGGGCGAGATCCCAATGGAAATCGCGATGAATGGCAGGATGGTCGAAGTCCGCGAGCGCCGCGTCGAGCCGGCCGACAGCCCGCCCAAGGCTCTCGAGCAGTGCTGGAGTGCGCGGACCGGCTTCGGCCAGTGGAACCCCGTGCAGGTACGTGACCAGGCGCACGAGATGATCGCCGCCAGGCGCGACGGCGATCGTGTCGCCTGCGAGAGTGGGCAGCACGCGCGGACAAAGCGGCACGCGGCGCGCGGCGTGGACCATCGCCGCGTTCTGGGCCTCGAGCATCGCGCGATGTTCGGTCGCGTTCGCGATCTTGAGGACGAACCGCTCGCCCGCGCCGGTCGTCAGCAGGAAGTTCTGATCGCGCTCGCTGGGAAGAACCGCAGCGGCGGCATCGAGGCCGTACATGTCGCGCGCGAGGCGGGCGGCGTGGGCCGTGTCGAACCGCGGCGCCTGCTGCAGGAGCGACATGGAGACTCTCAGCTCACCGGCCACGTGACGGACGGCGGCCGCGTCAGAACGTCATCCGCAGCCCGAGTTGCCCGGTACGCGCGAAGTTGATCTGGCTGTTCGAGATCGTGCCGAAGTTGGCGTTCGCCGCCGTCACGTTCGGCGCGGCGTACATCCGCACGTTGAACACATTGAACAGCTCGGCGCGAAACTGGATCATCCGGCCGCGGCCCGTCCGCGTGTTCTTGAAGACCGACATCGACCACTGCGGCTTCGAATCCTGGCGCACGTCGGGCAGGAAGAGCGGCCCGACGCGGAAATCGTTCGTCGCCTGCACGTCCCAGGCGAAGGTCCCATCGGGTCGCGGATTGTTCCGCGTGCTGTTGTCGAACCACTTGCTCAGCGTCTGCTGATCCTTCGGCAGCGCGAAATGATCCTGCAAGGGAACCGACGCGCTGTTGATGCCGATGGGCGTGCCGGAGGTGATCTCGCCGATGACGTTGTACTGCCATCCTTCGATCAGCCGCGCGACGATCCCACTGGTGTCGGCAGGCGGCTGCGTGCGAGCGTGGCGGTGTTGTTCGTGGTGCCGGGCACGAGGCCGGCAAACGGGTTCGGGAGCTGCGTGCTCAGATACGTCGGGTTGCCGCCGGGCCGCGCGATCCCTTTCATCTGTTCTTCGATCGGAATGATGTTCACGTTCCGGCCGACCGTGAGGCCGCTGACCTTGTTGCCCACGTACGCGACGTCGAGACCGATGTTCCAAGGCAGCTCCAGGTTCACGCCGGTCATCCACAGATCGGTGTACGGGATCTTGAAGTCGGGGTTGCGGAACGAGAAGTTGTCGCCATTCCGCGTGGCCAGGCCGAGCGAATTGCCCACGGGCTGAAGAAAGCGTCCGCCGGGAAAGGGAGTGTCCAGCGTGGTGACCGGCACGCCGATCAGCGGTCCGCTGACGACCATGTCTGTGGTCTGGCTGAACCCGTCCTGCTGCACGCCACCACAGCAGGCCGAGATGCCCAGGTACGAGCGCCCGTAGTTCGCGCGCGCCGCGGCGTGGTCGGTCAGCTTGTAGGTGAAGCCGACGCGCGGCTGGATGTTGTTGACGTCGCCCTTGTACGGCGTTTCCGGCGCGCCGTTCACGCCCGCATACATCAATCCGCCCCGCAGCGTTCCGAACGGCCGGCCGGTGGCAGGGTTGATGGTGCCGGCCGGCAGCTGCAGCGGGTTCGGCGTGGTCTGGTCGTAGCCGACCGTCATCGCGTTGTTCGCTTCGTGGACCGGCTGCTGGTAGTCGTACCGCAGTCCGAGGTTCACCGTCGCGCGCGGCGACGGCTTCCAGTCGTCCTGCAGGTACACGATGTAGTTGGCATAGCGCTGGTCGCTGCCGGCGTTGATCGACACGTTGCTGCCCGTGTTGCCGTTCGACGAGGGATAGCCGAGGAGGAACGATACGAGCGCGCTGCCGGACGTCGCGTCCGACTGCAGCGGATTACGCTGCGTGAAGCCGCCGCTGAACGCGTAGGTGCCGTTCAGGTTGCCCTGATCGAGACGGAACTGTTTGTACAGACGGAATTCCGCGCCTCCCGTCAGCAGGTGCGCGCCCCTGGTTTGCGACACGGTGCTCTTCAGCGAGTACGCCTTCTGATCGCTCTCGCGGAATCCACGGGCGAACATGTCGGAAAACCCGCCGATGCTGATGGTCGGGAACCAGGCGGTCTCCGTGAGCTGGTACGGCGTCCGGAACGGCAGCTGCACGTCGCCGAGCGGCCCGAACTCCTTGCTGTGCGGCTCGTAGAACGCGTCGTACGAGAAGCGCGTGTTGACGAGCGTTCTGGTGCCCAGCGTCAGGCTGTCGTCCACGGTCGCGAGGTAATGGTTGCGGTGCGTCGGCCAGTTGTCGCTTCTGAGCGCGGGCGGCGGCAAGGAGTTTTCATCCCGGCGTTCCGACCCCCAGTTGCCGGTGTTGCTGAACGACATCCGGTGCGTGGGGCTGAACACGTGATCGGCGCGCGTCAGGTACGAGTTGTACCGATAGTGTCCGAGGTTCGGCGAGTACACGAAATTGTTCTGGCCGCTGATCGTGCCCTGTGCGTTGGCCTTCGGCATCAGCCCCGCGAGGACGGCCGACACGCCGTTGATGCGGTCTTTCGGAATCACGTTGCCCGCGAACGGCTGACGCGTGCACGTCGTCCCCGCGCACACTGTCGTCAGCGGATCGAAGATCTGAATGAGCTGTCCGGCGGAATTGAACGTCTGCGAAAAGTCTCCGACAAGCTGCAATGCCGTCGGCACGGTGCTGGTCGACGGGAACGGAATCTCTTCGTAGAAGCCCTGATAGCCGCCCATGAAGAAGGTGCGGTTGCGCCGGATCGGCCCGCTCAACATCCCTTCGCCGTCCACGTACTTGTGGCCCTCGTTCGAAATGTTGTTGAGGATGTTCTGAATCTGATTCGCGTCGAGCGCGGTGCCCCGCACAAGCGCTGTGCCGGATCCGTGCAGCGTGTTCGTGCCCGAGCGAAGCGTCAGGTTGACCACGCCGCCGCTCGTGCGGCCGTACGCGGCGTTGGTGCTTGCCGTATCTACCTTGAACTCCTCGACGGCGTCCACCGGCGGCGCGTAATTCCATCCGCCCGATCCGCCGCCGGTGCCCGCACCCGGCGCGCCGTCGACCATGAACTCGTTGTTGCCGGTCCGGCTGCCGTGAATGGTGACGCTGCCGTTGACGTCCCATGCGCGCGTCCCCGAGAAACCGGTTGCGCCGAACGACTGCTGCGTAAAGAGCGTGCCCGACGTGAGCTGCAGCAGCATGTACACCTGACGGCCGTTCAGCGGCAGCTCGGACACCTTCTTGTTGTCCATGGTCTGCGACAGCACCGACTGATTCGTCTCGATCTCGCTGGTTCGTCCGACGACGATGACGTTTTCCTCGAGGGCGCCGAGTGTCAGCGCGATATGGAGCGTGACCGTTTCGGCCGTTCGCAGGACGATGCCCTCGCGGACGTAGGTCTTGAAGCCCGGAATCGTCGCGGTGATCCGGTAGGGCCCGGGATTCAGATCCTGCGTGACGAACACGCCTTGCCCGTTGGTGACCGTTTCAGCGGGCACGTTGGTGTCGACGTTCAGCACCACCACGTTGACACCCGGCACAACCGCTCCTTGGGCGTCGGTGACGATACCGGTCACGGTAGCCTTGAACTGCTGGGCTTCGGCGCGGCCGCACGGCAGCACTGCGAGTACCGCAACCAGGAACGCGGCGGTCGACGCATGGCGATTCAGTCGATGGCCAGTCATCCGTATCCTCTCTGTCAATAGCAGCAGACCGCGGAGTGGTCTGTTCGACGTGCAAGTAGCGCGATGCTAATACGTTCGGGCGCCCGATGCTACAGGGTGATGGCGGACGCTACAGTTGACAGTCGACCGTCGACGGTTGACAGTTCACAGTTGACAGACCACGTCGACAGACGGCCCCGCTGCGAACGTCCGTTCGCTGTCGACTGCAAACTGTCGACTGTAGACTGTCGACTGTAGACTTCCCTGTAAAGGTGAGGGTGCCATGAAATCAACCGCG